>Ga0302319_10004523_pt1 | contig 28499 bp, 30 predicted proteins | sample Bog_T0_2_FD_203319 | JGI IMG/M metagenome (GOLD analysis project Ga0302319, IMG submission 203319) | Peat permafrost microbial communities from Stordalen Mire near Abisko, Sweden - Bog_T0_2 | ecosystem: Environmental > Terrestrial > Soil > Wetlands > Peat | place: Sweden: Abisko, Stordalen Mire... | reverse complement strand
TAACCATCCAAGGCGGATCAATCCGGAAGCTCCGCCTAGATTGAAGAACCGGGCGGCCTCTATCGATGGTTTAAAAAACCGTCGCATTAATCGATGTTAAAACGAATTCTGGCAGCTGCGGCAACCATCTCCCATGGCGTTTTACCGATTTCACTTCGTCGATCCGATCCACCGAATTGATGGCCACGGCCATGATGGCGCCGCGCTGGCTGACGATATCGACGCCGTCTTGTTCGCCGCCGGGATTGTCCAGAAGCTGCTCCAGGAGCACCCTGCGGTGCCGCGGAACTGGGCCGTCAAGATCCTCCGCGATGGCTGTCAGGTGGGCGTGCTCCCGTTCGAGGCTGGCCTGAAGGTGTTGCTGCGGCTGCAATGGGCTTGCGACCAGCCGGCCGGGATGTCTGAAGCCTGGTGACGCGGTCGGCTGGCGCGCCGCGACCGCGCTGCTTGTTATTTGTCGCATTTTCTTGCGGAAAGCCGGTGTTCACCTTTCCGGAACCGGTGTCCACCTTTCCGGAAACAAGGTCCAACTAGGCCGGTACGATCACTTTGCCAATTGGCCAAAGCGCGATGCCGGCGAGCTTGAGGTGCGCCCATGCGAACGGAATACCGATGATCGTGACGGCCAGCAGGATCGCCGTAATGAGGTGCCCCAGTGCCAGCCACCAGCCCGCCAGCACGAACCAGATCACGTTGCCGATCAGGCCGAGCGGCGAGGTGCCGATATCGGCTTGACCGGTGAGGCTGTCGCGGCGGACGGCGCGCTGACCAAACGGCAGTAGCGTATAGGCGCCGATATTGAACGCCGCCCTCGCCCAGGGTAGGCCGACAATGGTGATGGCCATCAGGACGGCCGCGATCATCCAGGCCGCCGCCATCCAAAGGCCGCCGAAGAAGATCCAGAGCAGATTAAGTAAGATGGAAACAGGGGGCATGGGTGGTTTCGAAGCTGGAGCGGCGCGCGACAGTCCGCATTATGCTACCGCAATAAGCGGTCGCGGCAAACCGAATAACCGCCTGCCGGCCCGCGCGCCTTGATTTTTCCTGACGCCGACCGCCAAATTCCTGTCGATCTGGCCGCCGAACGCTACGATTTCCCAGGCGGATCAGGCCCGGCCGGTCATGGCATGGCCGCCCGGATCCGCTGTTCCCAGAACGCGCTCGACGTTGCCAAGACGTTATAGCCGCGATTGCGAAACCGCTTGATCCGGTCCAGCGCCGACACGTCCGTCAGTTGCTCATAGCGCTGCGTGAGCGGATCGAAACAGAACAGCTTCATGACCGTCCGGGTCAGAATATGGCGCGATACGGTATGCTGGCGATCGCTGCCATGATCCTCGCAGATCACGACGCAGTCGCCGTTCAGCATCCGCGGGCCGCCCTCCAGGGCATCAATCTCAAGCCCCTCGACGTCGAGCTTGATGACACAGCGTTCGTCCGGCGTCACCAATCCTTCCTCGATCATGCCATCGAGCGCCATGACCGGCACCGACTCGCCAGGCGCGCTTGCGTCATCACCGGCAATTGTCAGGCTTTCATGCTTGCTGCCGGTCAGCCGGGCGACGCCGGCCATGCTGCCCAGCGCGCTCTTTTGGCATTGAAAGCCCGTCCGATTGATCGACGCGTTTTGCGAAAGCAGATAGAAGCTTTGCGACGACGGCTCGAAGGCAATCGCGCGCTTGGCGCCAAACGGATCGCTCGACACCAGCACCGACCAGTATCCGCAATTGGCGCCGCAATCCAGGAAAGTATAGTTGATGTCGGCGCAGCCGCGCAGAAAGATCTCGATATCGGCCTCATAGACGAATTCAGGATCAAGCAAGGCGCTCCAATAGCCGTCAGCGAACGGGAAGCAGAGCAGGGCATCGGCATTGAGGCGGACCGTGATCTGCTGCGGCGGCAGCATCCTCCGCAGCAGCGTGCAGACAGTGCCAAACCCGCGATAGGACCAGTGCGCGCTGAGCCGGACGCCCGCCGCGAGAAGGCGGATCAGAATGATCTGCGCGGTGCTGGCGCCTGTGATCGTCCCGCTCTGCCGGTCAAACTGCAGCGGGGCTATCTGATCCGCGGCTTTACCGAGCGGAAGGCTCAATGGGACATAGCCGCGGGATTCCGGGGGTGACATTTCAACTTCCGTTCTTCTTGTCTAGTCCAGGTCGAAATCGGGCCCGACGGACCCGCGTCAGATTCCGTACAGCACGAGTTCCGTCTCCGCGAGGTCGGCGAGCGGGGGCAACTCCGGCCCGCGAAAATATTTACGGCCTCGGGCCTTGGTATAGTAGCCGACCAGGCCTTGAATCGGGCCGTTGGCGTCAAGCACGAGGATCGGCTTGGCGTAACGCAGCAGGGTTTTTCCGATGCCGCCCGCGCAGCGGACGACATCATCGATGCGGCGGCAAAAGATCATTTGCATCGCCGGCAGAGCAATAGTGCCGTGGCGGACCCGGTAGGGCGTCAGAATGAAGGGACTGACCTCGCCATCGGGCAGCTGGACCACGAGGCTCAGGCAACCATAGCTGGCGTGATGCTTCAGCAGCTTGAACTCGCCCTCGGAGAGGCCCTCGATGGGCGCGGAGTCCGCCGCAACAGCCGTCACTTCGGCCGCGCGCGCGGTCCGCGACAGCGCCGGCAACGCGAAAAAAAGTCCATTGCAATAGGCCGAGAAGCCAAGCTTCTCGACCAGCGGCCAGGTCGATACCGCAGGCGTGACATTGATGTAGGTGACGTCCTCGAAGCGCAGCGCCGATCGGGCGAGACGCGGCGCATGGCCGCGAAACGGCGGATCGACGTACCAGCTGGCGACGTTGCATCGAACCGTCATCTTGTCCCGGAAATCCGTCGCCGTGAACAACACCAGCAATACGCCCACCGGCTTGCCGTCATGTTTCAGGACATAGCCGTAGCGCGGATATCCCGCGGGCACCTCGCGCTCGCCCTGACGGATCAGGCCCTGCATCCAGTAGTCGCGCGACCGGCCCGTGAAACCGCGCGCCAGCAGGTCGGCGATGGCGTCGATATCACCGGAGACAATCTCCAGACACTCGACATGACGAGCTGTAAAACTCACTTCCCGTTCTTCCCAAGGTCCTCGGCCGGCTGCGCTCGCAATGCCTGAGCGCTGGCTAGGGATCCATAAGCCTCCGGTCGCGTTAAAATTCGATTGAACCGGTTTAATACCTGGCCCAGGCTGGTCTTGAGACGGCCTCAAGCGTTAACGGGGTTTCTGCGATCCGGCATGTCGTCGTTAAGTGCTGCGAAAGCATGCCGGCGCCTGACGGATCAGGCGCGCTCCATTTCCAGAGCGGCTTGCCGCATCGCCGGGTTCAAGGCGTTGTCCTCGAACTGCAGCAACCAGGTGACGTCACAGCGCAGCGCGGGCTCCGGCTGATCCTCGATCTCAATTGTGACTCGGACTTTCACGACCGCCTTGGTCTGCGACATCCAGACCAGCCGGTCGAGAACGAATGCCCCGCGCACCTGTTTGCCGGCTCGCACCGGCGAAACAAATTTGACGCGATCGACCGCCATGATCATGACGGCCTTCAACCCCGGCGTCACCGGAAAAGCCTCCTGCGCGAGCGCGCTGACCAGGGACAACGCCAGGAAGCCATGGGCGATGGCGCCGCCAAACGGGGTCTCTGCCGCGGCGCGGGCCTCGTCGAGATGAATGAATTGAAAATCGTCGGTCGCCTCGGCGAACCGATCAATCCGGTCCTGCGAGAGTTTTTTCCAGCCGGAAACCCCAAGGATCTCACCCGGCGTCAGACGAAGCCCTTCAGATATCCTCATGCCGATCCCCGAGACGACGAGGCGCGCCACTCTGTACAGCCCTTGGCACGCAGCCGGGCCAGGATCAGCTTGGCGACGTCGGCCACCGTTTGCAGCGCCTCCATGTTGCTGGCATTGAAGTTCAGATCGATGCCATATTTATCCTCGACCTCGAACACCAGTTCGACGAAGTCGAACGAATCGATGCCGGTTTCCTGGATCGGCGTTGCTTCGGTCCACGCCGTCCCCGCATACTGGGTCTGCGAACGGATCATGGCGATCAAGTCCGTGACGATCGTGTCGATGGATGGAATAGAACCAGCCATCATGGCTGGCGGCGCGTCCGCGATCAGGACTGAATCGCATTCGAAATTGGACATGGAACGTCTCCCGTTAGCCGGTTCGACATTTTGGTCGAAGCGACGAAGAAGCAACTTCATTGACGATTAATGGATAATCTTAAGTAGCAGCTTTTACGGCGCGAAAGCGGCGAGGAAGATGCGCGAGTGCGGCGCGAAAACGGCGGGACTCACACGTTCTCAGTCGGCCATTGCGAGCTGGTACCGATCACGCCGATCATGCAGGCGGGGGCGCCGAACTGTAGCGTGCGGGGGCTCCCAGTGTGGAAGAAAGCAGGCTCTTGGAGCGATCGGGCGCGACCGTCAGCGTCGAAAGCGATCGGCGCGGACATGGCTCGCGCGACTGTCCGGGGAAGGTCGGCTGCTGGAAAGCATGCGCGTCTCACTGGCGACCGGAATCGTCGGCTTGAGTTCGTCCAGCAGGACCGGCTTGGAGAAATAAAAGCCCTGCGCGTAGCGGATGTCGGTGGCGGCGAGCAGATAAGCCAGTTCTTCCGCGGTTTCGATGCCCTCGGCGATCACGGTCATCCCGAGCGCATGGCCCAGCGACACGATGGCCCGCAAAATGCCCTGGCTGCGCGACCGCTGATGAATATCGGTAATGAAGGAGCGGTCGATCTTGATCTCGTCGGCGGTGATGTCGGCCAGCGCCGACAGCGATGAATAGCCGGTGCCGAAATCATCGATTGAAATTCCCACCCCGAGCGCGCGGAAGAGCGGAAGGATATCGGTCTGAAACTCAGACTTGGCGACAAAGGCATCTTCGGTGACTTCGATCAGGAACCGGCTCGGAAAGCCGGTCGCCTGCAGTGCCTCGGCGAAACCCCGCATGAATTCCGGCCTGCCGGCCTGCCCGGCCGCGACATTGATACTGATACTGGCCTCGGGACCGAACGTCTCGTTGATCGGGTCGATCGATTTGACGATTTCCGCCAGCACCAGATGCGTCAGTTCGTCGATCAATCCCAGCGCGACCGCGAGGTTGACGAAACTGCCAGGACCGAGAATCGTGCCGTCGGCCTCGCGCAGACGCACCAGCGCCTCGATGCCCTTGATTTGTCGTGTTCTGATATCGACCTTGGGCTGAAAGGCGCAGAAAAATCGCCGTTCCAGAATGGCGAGCCGCAGGGCCTGCTCGGTTTTGATCCGGTCGAGCGCCTCGCGCTCCATTTGATCGTCGAACAGGGCCGCGGTTCCCTTGCCGACGCGCTTGGCCCGGTGCATGGCCATGTCGGCGTGCTGGCGCAGCACGTCGAAGCTTAGGCCATGCGCCGGATAGAGGCTTACCCCGATCGAGGTCGATGCAAATATCTCGGATCCGTCGATGAAGAACGGTGCCTTCAGCCGTTCCAGCAGGAACTGGACGTCGTTGTCCAGCTCCAGTTCGCTGGGCACCGGATTAAGCAGTAGCAGGAATTTGTCGCCGCTGATCCGCGCCAGCAGGTCGGTGTTGCGCAGATTGAGGAGCAGCCGCTTCGCGAACGCCACCAGCAGCGCATCGCCGGTCGGCTGGCCATAATAATCGTTGATATGCTTGAAATTGTCGATGTCGAGCAGAGCCAGGGCAAATTGTCCTTCGCCAACCATCGCAATCAGGCGTTTGATCCGATGCTCGGCGACAGGCCGCGTCGGCAGACCGGTCAGTTCGTCATAATAGACCGAACGGGCCAATTGATCCTCGATCGCCTTCTGCGCGCTGATATCGGTCGAGCAGGAGAGCAGAACCTCGCGGTCCGCAATCCGGGCCGGACAATGCGACGTCAGCAGCACCTGTCGGCCGCCGCTTCCGATCACGGCTTCTTCGATGATGGCGGCGTCACCGGCGCGGAGCCGCGCGGCGCCGGCCTCGCGTCGCTGCTGAAGGGCCTGCGACGCCCGCGGGCCCTGCGCCGAGAGTCCGAACTGCGCTGCCGCGGCGTCGTTGATCAGTAGGAACTGACCTTCCGCGTCTTGTACGGTGACCCCCGCGGGCAGCAGTCTCAGCACATCCCGGAGCAAGTGAAGCTCGGCAGCGGGCGCGAGCTCGCGACCGCTGTCGATCGCGGCGGAGCCCATCTCGGTTGGATCCTGGCTTGGCATGGTCTGAGATTGCCGGAAGCTGTTATAATTTTGGTTAAAGGCCGGACGGTTTGCTCGGTGGTCCGCGCCGGTTGCCGGGAGGGGCGGCCGATGCGCCGGCATTAACCGCCGGGTAACGTCGTTTCGTTGGGCTCGTCGATGGGTTGCGGCCGGGCGTGCGCCTCCACCGAAGCCCTGCCCTACCCGGTCGGGACGGCAGCCAGAAATCCACCGCGGGCGTCGGCAACGATCGCTTGCCGTGGCCGCGGCAGGCCGCGATGATGGTGCCGGCAGAATGGCAAAACCAGGAGGACACTATGGGACGGCTGGATGGCAAGGTCGCGGTCATCACCGGCGCGACCAGCGGCATCGGCTTGCGCACCGCCGAGATCTTCGTCGCCGAAGGCGCCCGCATTGTTGTCGCTGGACGGCGCGCCCCAGAGGGCGAGGCGCTGGCCGCGAGGCTCGGCCCGGCTTGCGTATTCCGCCAGACCGATGTCACGGAGGAGGCCGAGGTGCAGGCGCTGATCGCAATGGCGATCGAGCGCTTCGGCCGCATCGACTGCCTGTTCAATAACGCCGGCGGTCCGGCGCAGACCGGCGGAATCGAGGGTCTTGAGGTCGCGCGCTTCGATGCAGCGATGGCGACGCTGCTGCGCAGCGTGATGCTCGGCATGAAACACGCCGCACCGCAGATGCGGCGCCAAGGCTCCGGCAGCATCATCAACAATGGCAGCATTGCCGGCAGGCTGGCGGGCTTCTCGTCGTCGGTGGTCTATGGCGCGGCCAAGGCCGCGGTCATTCACTTGACGAAATGCGTGGCCATGGAGCTTGGCGAAGCCGGCATCCGTGTCAACAGCATTTCGCCTGGCGCCATCGCCACCGGCATTTTCGGCAAGGCGCTCGGCCTCCCGATCGAGGCCGCGGAACAGACCCCGGCCGTGATGCGCGAGGTCTACAGGACCGCGCAGCCGATCCCGCGCGCCGGTCTGCCTGAGGATATCGCCCATGCCGCGGTGTTTCTCGCCAGCGATGAATCAAGTTTCATCAATGGCCACGATCTGGTCATCGACGGCGCCATTACCGGTGGCCGCAACTGGACCCAACAGCAGCAGGGCTATGTCGCCTTGCGCAAGGCGTTCGAACGGAGTGCCGGAAAATGATGGCCTAAGCCGCTTTCAAAGTCACCCGCAATCCATCGCGCGGCTTCGGGATCGGCCAGATCTGCCAGTCGGGCTGGTAGCCTGGCTCGAACGAAACACTCAGATTTTGTACAAAATGCCGCGCGAAGCACTTCGCCTGCATATAGGCAAAGTGCAGCCCAAGGCACATATGGGCGCCGCCGCCGAACGGCACCCAGGCAAAGCGGTGGCGGCGGCGTTGCGCCTCTTCCGTGAAGCGCAGGGGATCGAAGGTGTCCGGGTCGGGCCAGATGTCGGGCATGTGGTGGGTGAACAGCGGATTGACGCCGACCATGGTGCCGGCGGGGATCGCATAGCCCTTGAAGCTGAGGTCGCGAATCGCACGCCGCGGGATCGACGGGACCGGCGGCTTCAGCCGCAGGGTTTCCTTGAAGGCCATTTCCGTCAGCGGCATGGCCTCGAGATTGGCGAAGCTGGTAGGCTGGTCAGCTGCGATGCCCAGTCCATCGACCTCCGCCCGCAGCCGCTGCTGCCATTGCGGATGGGCGGCGAGCGCCGCCACGAACGAACTCAGCGATGAGGTCAGCGTGTCGTGCGCGGCCATCATCAGAAAGCTCATATGGTCGACGATGTCCTGGGTCGTCAGCAGCGCGCCGTCCTCATGGGTGGCGTGGCACAATTGCGAGAACAGATCCTCGCCTTCGCCTCTGGCACGGCGGATTGGAATCTGCTCGGAAAAATAGCCGACGATGCGTTGCCGGCCGCGCACGCCGCGGGCCATCTTGGTGCCCGGCAGCGGCTTGCGGATTACCGCGACCGATGCCGCCACCATGTCGACAAAGGCGGTGGTTATTTCATCGACCTCGGGCCCGATATCGGCGCCGAGGAACGAGGTCGCGGCGAGGTCAAGGGTCAGCTGTTTCATCGCCGGATAGAACAGCATCGGTCCCGGCTGCGCCTTCCATTGCACGACCCGCGCCGCAATGCCGCGGTCGAGCGCTGCAAGATAGGATTTCATCGGTCCGGATTTGAAGGCGACCGAGAGCGCGCGGCGGTGTAGCCGGTGTTCCTCGAAATCGAGCAGCATCAGCCCGCGCGGAAACAGTTTGTCGAGCAGCCGCCCCCAGCCATGGGTCGAGGAAAACTGCTTGGCCTGGTCGAACAGCACCAGCTCGTTGGCCTCCGGCCCCAGCAGGGTCAGCGAGGTCTCGCCGAACAGGTGGTTGCGATAGACCAGGCCGTAAATGGCGGCCGCCCGCTCGGCCGACCCCTTGGGATCGGCGAGCGCCTTGAGCGTATTGCCGATCAGCGGCCAGCCCTCATGGCCGGGAATATGGGTCAGCGAATTGCGCCTCGGCGGCGTGTAGCTGAAGGCGGGAGAGGCCACATTCGGCATCGACATGGCAGGTGCTCCGGTTGATCCTGGGGCGTATCACTGGGCTTGCAAGTCTTTGGTTATTCGTGTTCCGCATGACTGTTCGGCCCGGCTTCGCAAGGCCGAGTGATCGAATCGGCAATTGACGCAACGCACAACGAGGTTTCCAGCCTATAAAGATAGACGCGTTGCGCAATCTACGACAAATCGACGCGCTATGATAGGCTTCGGCTAAAACGACCAGATGGAAGCATGGAAATGGCGAGTTTCAGAGGTCTGATTGCGTGGGCTCTCACGGGTTGGATGGCAATCGGGACGGCGGCGGCGTGGGCGCAGACAAAGCCCGCAGTCACAAGCCTCGGCCCGGACTTCCCGCGCAGCGAAATCTTTATCGGCAACAGTTTCTTCTATTACAATAACGGCCTGCCCGGCCATCTCGATCGCCTGGAAAAGGCCGCCGACCCCGATCACAAACAGGATTATCGTGCCACGATGGTAACGATCGGCGGCTCGGGTCTCGATTGGCACGATGTCGAGAGCTACTTCCGGCCCAATGCGATCGGCTCCTACAGCTTCGACGATCACAACAACATCGTCTTTACTAAGCGCGAGAAGCTGTTCGACGCCGCGGTCATGATGGATTGCAGCCAATGTCCGATTCATCCCACGCTGAAAACGGCGTTCGGCGAATTTGCCCAAAAGGATAGCGCTATCGTCCGCGCCCATGGCGCAATCCCGGTGTTCTTCATGTCCTGGGCCTATGCCGACAAGCCGGAAATGACGGCGCCGTTGGCCGAGGCCTATACGATTGCCGGCAACGCCAACCACGCGCTGGTGATTCCGGCCGGGCTGGCCTTCGCGCGCGCGATCGAAAGGCAGCCGGAACTCAATCTCTACGCCGCCGACAAGCGCCACCCGTCCTTGGCGGGGACCTATCTCGCCGCCTGCACCAGCTTTGCCGCGCTGACCGGCCGCTCGCCGATCGGCAATCCCTATCTCGCCGACCTCGATGCGGCGACGGCGCGGTTTCTGCAGGAAGTGGCCTTTGAGACGGTGCAGGACTATTACCAGCCGCGCGCGCGATGATGAGGCGTCCGCCGGCCGGCGGCGCGAGCCTCACGCCTTAAGCCTAAGCCATGCGCTTATTGGCCTCCTCTCGCAGATCCGGCGCGTTGATGGTCGGGATCGCGACCCGGCCGGGGCCGGTCAGCGGCAGCGCCGCCGCGGCCCTGTCGTTGGCCATGATCTTGGCCATCACGGCTTGCCCGGCGCGCTCGAACACGGCGCGGTTCTCGATCACGAATTGCTGCGACTTGCGGAGGCCGTCAATATGGCCGTTGATTTCCGGCACCACATAGCGCGCCACCATGTCCCAGCTGCGACGGGTGTTCTCCGGGTTGGCCCAATCATGCACAAAGCCGACAATGGTGCCGACGCCGCCGCTGACCTGCATCAGGTTCTTGATGGTTTGGACCAGGTCGTCGGGAGTGCCGATGGTGGAAGCCGCGGCCTCGCCGCCCGCGGTCTTCTCGACCGCGTCCTCCGGCGAGGTGAATGGCTGCAGGCCCGGCCGCTGCAGCGTGCCGACATTATATTCATTGTGCCAGCGCATCAGGCCGGCGCCGGCCTCGCGCTGTGCCTGCTCGCGCGTTTCGGCGATATGCCAGGACAGCAGCACGCGCCAATCGGAGCGGCTGACGCGGCTGCCATGCTTGTTAGCCGCATCCTCGGCAAAGCTCCATTGCGTCGGCAGCGCCATCAAGCCCTGCGTCGACATCGAGCCGAGTGAAATGATGCCGATGCCGTATTTGCCGGCCAGCGTCATGCCCGATGGCGAGATCTGCGAGGCCACCACGAACGGCATCTCCTCCTGCAAAGGCAGGATCTGCAGCGCGGCATCATTCATCACGAACCAATCGCTTCTGGCGGTCACCCGTTCGCCCTGGAACAGCCGGCGAATGATCGCGATCGCTTCATCCTGCCGGTCGCGCTGGGTCATCGGATCAATCCCGAGGGTGTGGGCGTCGGATGCCAGCGCGCCCGGGCCGGATCCAAAGATGGCGCGGCCGCCGGTCATATGGTCGAGCTGAACCATGCGCTGCGCGACATTGAAGGGGTGATGATAGGGCAGCGAGATCACACCGGTGCCGAGCCTGATGCGCTTGGTGCGTTCGCCCGCCGCGGCCAGAAACATTTCCGGCGAGGCGATGGTTTCCCAGCCCGAGGAGTGGTGCTCGCCGCACCAGAATTCGTCGTAGCCAAGTGCGTCCAGCTGCTCGACCAGATCGAGATCACGACGGAATTGCAGCATCGGATGCTCGCCGATCGGATGATGCGGGGCCAGGAAGGCTCCGAATTTCAGGCGCGGCGGTCTACTCATGGGACGTTCCTCGGTTCTTATTTGCTCTATTGGCTTCTATTTTTGGATAGTTATTTCTTCGGCGGCAGGATGCGCCGCAACGCGCCATCGAGGTTACGGTAACCGCGCGCGGCAGACAACCCGTAAGCGCTGACATCGATTTGTCATGATGGCAAGCATCCAGCTTCCGGCTGCATGTTCTTGGTGCTTGACAGTTCAACACCTTGCCTTAGGTTACCCGTCAACTTCAGCGGGTGTCGGGCAACATCCGTGCCCAGGCGGTTGCATTCCGGTTGCGGAGTCGCAGGGTCTGGCGGTCGAACTAATAATAATATTCGGATCAATAAATCCGGGCTGGGGAGTATGGCATGAAGGCTACACGGTCAGCGTTGCTCATCGGGAATGCAGCGCAAGGCATGGTATCGCCGCGGCCGCCGTTTTATTCGGCGATGCACAACAGCCGACTTCAACCGTTCCATTATTTTGCCGTCAGGCTCCGCCATCCGGGGCCTGGGAAAGCAGCTTGAACTGCATCCGCATCTGACGCGACGGTCAGTCGCCTGCTGTCGTCTGTCGGTCAGCGAAGCCACCTTAACAGGAAGGGGAAAACAATCGGGCAATCCACCTATCCGTTCGAGAAGCACACGTTCGAGATGCGGACGCGACCAACTTCATCATCAAGAATGAATCATCAAAACCGGAGGAATGAGCGAATGAATTTATATGCGCGATATCTCGGAGGCTGCGCCGTGCTGGCGCTGGCAGCCACACTCACCGCTTTGCCGGCGTCGGCGCAGGATGCAGCGGCGCTCAGCGCCGATGCGGCGCAGAACGACTGGGCCACGCATCACGGGACCTACAAGTCCTACCACTACAGCGGCCTCGATCAGATCAATGATGGCAACGTCAAGGATCTCCAGGTCGCCTGGACGCATTTCCCGGAGCGGGCCACCCGTGGTATCCAGTCGACGCCACTGGCGCTCGACGGTGTGCTGTATTATTCGGGCTCCTATAGCCGGATCTACGCGCTCGACGGCGCCACCGGCAGGACCATCTGGTCCTATGCGCCGGAGCTGGATGAAGAGCTGGTCGCCAAGCAGACCCACTCGCCCTATAATCGCGGCATCGCGCTGGGTCACGGCAATCTCTATGTCGGGACCGTCGATGGCCGCCTGATCGCGCTCGACCTCAAGACCGGCAAGGTGCAGTGGGACAAGCGCCTGCTTGATTCGAAGAAAATCACGGTCGGCTTCACTGGCGCGCCGCTGGTGGTCAAGGACAAGGTGATCATCGGCGCCCAGGGCGGCGAATGGCCCGGCCGCGGACCCATTTTTGGCATCGACGGCAAGACCGGCGAGAAGAAATGGGAATTCTTTACCGTTGCCGGCACCGAAGAGGCGAAGGAGACCTGGGGCAATGATTCATGGCGCACCGGCGGCGGCGGCGGCTGGATGCCGGGCGCCTATGACGCGGAGACCAATTCGGTGTGGTGGGGTACCGCCAATCCGGCGCCGCTCTATGACTGGTCAGGCGCCGACTGGAAGAAGAGCGGACCACGGCCGGGCGACAACCTCTATACCACCTCGGTCATCGCGCTCGACCCTGACACCGGCAAGCTCAAATTCTATCATCAGGAATTGCCGCATGATGCCTGGGACTTCGACTCGGCGGTGGGCGAATTCGTCTTCATCAACCGCGGTGACAAGAAGCTCGTGCTGCATGCCAACAAGAGCGGTTTTGTCTTTGTCTATGACCGCAGCAACGCCAAGATCGAGAACGTCTGGCAGTTGGTGAAGAACATCAACTTCGTGAAGTCGATTGATCCGAAAACCGGCGAACTGATCGGCCGCCGCGACCTGACCCTCGGCAAGCAGGATACGCCATTATGCCCGGCGATCTCCGGCGGCATCAGCTGGAACTCGGGCGCCTACAGCCCGAAAACCGGGCTGTACTACAAGATCGGCCAGGAATGGTGCATCGATGTGACGGTGGAAAAGACCACGCCGATCCTCGAACCGATGGCCCAGCTCAACATCGGCGCGACCTTCAAAACGGTGGCACCGCCGGACGGGCCGGTTCACGGTCATCTTGATGCCCGCGATCCAGTCAGCGGCGTGAAGAAGTGGGAAATCAACTATAAGGAGCCGCCGCTCTCCAGCGTGCTCGCGACCGCCGGAAACCTGGTGTTCGTGCCGGACGCTGAAGGTGTCGTGCATGCCTACAATGCCGAGAGCGGCCAGGAGCTCTGGTCGCATAATAACGGCCTGGGCCATAATGCCGGCATCATCAGCTACTCGGCGGGCGGCAAGCAATATATCGCGATGCCGGCCGGCTGGGGCAGCCTGGTGTCCGACGACTATGCCACCTTGTTCGGTGAGCCGTTCAAGAGCATGGCGAAGAACACTGGTGCGCTGGTGGTGTTCTCGCTGAAATGATCGGCTGGCTGATATGATCTCCGGGATGGTGGCAGGGATTTGTCCTGCCGCCATCGACGATTAAAACGGAAGTCGGAATGCGAAAATCGATTGTCATCCTGGCGGCGCTGGCCATCTCCGGGCCATCGCTGTCGACCGCGGGGCAGGCCCAGCAGTCCACCACGGCTACAACCGCCAGCCAGACGCCGGAGCCAGAGGCCTCGACCAGCGATATCGACGGCCAGCAAGTGTTCCTCAATACCTGCGGCTTCTGCCACGAGAATGGGGGGCGCGCCGCAGGCCGGGGACCGAAGCTTGCCAACAGTGCGCGCAGCGACGAATTCATTATCCAGCGTATCAAGAAGGGCAAACTGGGATCGATGCCGGCGTTTGGGTCGGCATTCAGCGACAGCCAGATCATCGCGATCCTGGCCTATATCCGTGCACTCGATGAATAGCACTCGACGAACAGGATGAATCAACTGATGGTGAACCTGACTGGGGTTACCCGGGTCGTGGCCCGGCAGGCCCGCTGCCGCCTCGCGCGGCAAGCGGCGGCGATCGGCCTTGGCATGCTGGCGCTCGGGACCGCCGCGGCGCAGGCGCGGACGCTTGACATCATCTTGGAACGCGGCGCGCTGACGCTGTGCGCCAATCCCAACGCGCTGCCCTTCGCCAGCAAGTCGGGACCCTTGCCGGGATTTCAGATCGAACTCGGCGAAGAGCTCGCCGAGCGGCTCGGCGTCAAACTCAATCGCGAATGGGTGGTCAGCGCGATCCAGTACCGGCGCGCCGATTGCGATCTCGTGCTCGATGCGATCGACCGCAAGGACACGCCGCCCGCAGGCGGCGTGCAGGTCACACGGCCCTATCATCGCAGCGGTGTGGTGCTGGCGGTCCGCGGCGATTCAAAGCTGACGTCGCTGGCGACGATCGGTCCCGATCAGCGCGTCGGGGTGCCGATCGGCTCGCTGGTCTCGATGACGCTCGGCAAGGCCGGCACAGTGACCTCGCCCTTCGTGTTCGAGGATGAGATCGTGGAGGCGCTGGCGCATCGCGAGATCGAGGCCGCCGCCGTGACGCCGGTCACGGTCGACTGGTATAATCACCAGCATGTCGACCAACCGTTGCGGCTGATCCCGGCCTTCGAGAACGATCCTGATTTCAACTGGAACATCGCGGCCGGATTGTTTCGGCCCGATGACAAGCTGCGACAGCGGGTCGATGCCGCCATCGAGTCGATGCGGGCCGACGGCACCATCGCCAAAATCTATGCCCGCTACGGCGTCGCGCTGCGATCACCGCAGTGAAACGACGGTTTTCGAGCCGAGGCGCCGCATCGTCTCGCGGCACGCGGGCTCAGATAACACTCCTCCATCCCCTCTCCATGAACAGCATGTTCATGGAGAGGGTTCAAAAACCTCCGATCCCTCTAGCTGTTTGGAAACGGGGGATGGTACCTGACTGCCACGCGGGATTGTGACCGGCGGCCACTTGGCATAATCTCGCGCACCGCCTGGCGGCTCTCCGTCTCCTGCTTCCCCCATCATCCCCCAGGGATCCTCATGAACCGTGTCCTCGCCCATACCGGCGCGAAATATCCCATTGTGCAGGCGCCGATGGGGTGGATCGCGCGCAGCCAGCTCGCGGCCGCGGTCTCGCGCGCCGGCGGTCTCGGCATCATCGAAACCTCGTCCGGCGAAACCGCGGCCTGTCAGCACGAAATCACCCAGATGATCGCGCTACGACTGCCGTTCGGCGTCAACCTGCCGATCCGCTTTTTGCGCGATGAGGCAATGCTGCAATTCGTCTGCGCTTCCGGTGTCCGCTTCGTGACCACGTCGGCAGGCAGCCCCGCCAAATTCATCGCACCGCTGAAGGCGGCCGGAATCATCGTCTATCACGCGGTGCCGACGGTCGAGACCGCGCTGAAATGCGTCGAGGCCGGGGTCGATGGCCTGGTCGTGGAGGGCGCGGAAGGCGGCGGCTTCAAGAATCCGGAAGAGGTCTCGACCCTGGTGCTGCTGCAGGCGATCCGCGCCCGCACCGATGTGCCGATGATCGCCGCCGGCGGCATCTGCGACGGCCGCGGCATGGCGGCGGCGTTCGCGCTGGGCGCCGAGGCGGTGCAGATGGGGACGCGGTTCGTCAGTTGCGCCGAAAGCCCGGTGCATGCCAACTACAAGAACGCGATTTTAGCCGCCAAGGAGACCGGCACGCTGGTGCTCAACCAGAAGTCGACGCCGTGCATCCGCGCGCTGAAGTCGCAACGCAGCCAGGCCATTCACGATGCCGGCCTGATGCCGCCCGACGCGCTGCAGGGCATTCGCGAGGTCTATTTCCGCGGCGACATGGAGGCGGCCCCGGCGCTGGCAGGACAATCGGCCGGCCTGATCGACCAGGTCAAATCAGCAGAGCAGATCATCGCGGAAACCGTGGCGCAGTTTTTCGCCATCACGGCACGGCTCGGTGGATTGGCGGCGGCACAGTCGTTCGGCTGAACCCAGCCGCTGACGGTTTGCAGCGGCCTCTTTCGATTTCTTGGATCCGTCCGGTTTTCGCGACAAATCTCCGCCGGTTGACGACGCTCTCGTCGCCAACCCAGGGCGGCACGGCCGAGCGCGGAGCCGCGGAATTTACACCGCGCAAGGCTTCGGCTATCAGGCCTTCTCGATTCTCACCCCGGAGCTTCGATGAATCCGACGCCACCTGAAGCCAGCGCTTCGCCGCAGCTGTCCAGTCCGCGCAAGCAAAGCCTGCTGGCGGAATTCGAGGCCGCCGCCGGCGCGCAATATCGCGGCGGCAAATTCAACGCCGCCTATCGGGCCAACGATTTCAACTTCATGCGCTTCCTGATCCCGCCCGGCAAGCGCGTGCTGGAATTGGGCTGCGGTCGCGGCGAACTGTTGGCGGCGTTGCAGCCTTCTTTCGGCGTCGGCGTCGATTTCAGCCCGAACACGGTCGCGATGGCGCAAGCATCGTATCCTGAGCTGCATTTTGTCCTTGGCGATGCGGAAAATCCGGCAACGCTTGCCGCCATCGAGGGTCCGTTCGATTACATCGTGATCGCCGACACCATTGGCATGTTCGAGGATATCGACGGCACGTTGAAACTGATCCAGCAATTATGCGCGCCGTCGACGCGGCTGATCATCGCCTATTACTCGCATCTCTGGGAGCCGATCCTGAAGCTCGGCGAATTGTTCAGGTTCAAAAGCCGGCAAAAGCTGATCAATTTCATCGCCACGGTTGATTTCGTCAACCTGATGGATCTCGCGGATTTCGAGATGATCAGCCAGGAGCAGCGGCAACTGATTCCGTTCCGCTGGTACGGGCTCGGCGATTTCATCAACCGGTTTGTCGCGCCGTTGCCCGGGATCCGGAATCTATGCCTGCGCACCTATCTGGTCGGCCGGCCGATCCGGCCGTTTCCGGACCGCCAGCTGTCGGCCAGCATCGTGATTCCCTGCCGCAATGAGCGCGGCAACATCGAGAACGCGATTGTGCGGATGCCGCGCTTCGGCTCAGCCCAGGAAATCCTGTTCGTCGAGGGCAATTCAAGCGACGGTACCTACGCGGAATGCGAGCGCGTCCGGGATCTCTATAAGGAGCAGTGGGACATCAAGGTGCTGCGGCAGGACGGCAAGGGCAAGGGTGACGCGGTTCGCAAGGGCTTTGCCGTTGCGACCGGCGACGTGCTGATGATCCTGGATGCGGATCTGACGATGCCGCCGGAAGTGCTGCCGAAATATCATGCCGCCATCGAGAGCGGGAAGGCCGAATTCGTCAACGGCACCCGCCTGATCTATCCGATGGAGAGCCAAGCGATGCGGCCGCTCAATCTGATCGCCAACCGGTGCTTCGCCTATCTGTTCAGCTATCTGGTCAATACCCGGCTGACCGACACGCTGTGCGGCACCAAAGTGCTGCTGCGTCGGGATTACGAGGTGCTGGCGCGCGAACGCACCTATTTCGGCAATTTCGATCCGTTTGGCGATTTCGACCTGATCTTCGGCGCCGCCAAGCAGAACCTGAAGATCATCGAGACCCCGATCCATTACAAGGCGCGCACCTTCGGCGAAACCCAGATCTCCCGCTTCCGGGACGGCTGGCTGTTGTTGAAAATGGTCTGGTTCGCCTATCGCAAATTGAAGGCGATCTGACGCATCCGGCCACTTCTCGGACCGTCTTTGATCTCGCTCATTTCTGCCTGGCGATGATCTTGTCCTTGATGCCGTCATAGGTCTTTTGCGGGATGATGCCCTTGTTCACCAAATCGTCCTTGCCCTTGTAGGGTCGGCCCTTGATGATCGCGGCCGAATAGGCCTTGCCGATGCCGGGCAGCGCATCGAGATCGTTGGCAGCAGCCGAATTGATGTCGAGCAGATCGGATTTTGCCATCGGCGCCATCTTGTCGGCCTTGGCAGCGGGCTGTGGGGTCTGGGCCAGTGATGGCGAAGCCGTCAGCAGGCCCAGAATGAGCGCGGTAGCGAGCAGCGAAGCGAGGGTGCGAAGATGCATCGGGTCTGTTCCTCCACAAGGACGGTTTGTCGGAAGCACCGCTTCCGGTCGGATCAACGTCAGCGAGGCTTAGCTTCGGATTCGTGGCGAGGCCATGGCCGGCCGATGCGCGCCAGCCCTATGCAACGCTTTATTTGCTTGGCCTCAGATGGCACCATGGCCGCGGCCTCACGACCCGGCGTTGAGCGCCTTGTCGATCTCGACCTTGAGGATGCTGTCGAAATTGTCAGGCGTCACCGGGCCGACCAGCTTGAAGACGATGGTGCCCTGGCGGCCGACGACGAAGGTCTCGGGCACGCCATAGACACCCCATTCGATCGCGGCACGGCCGTTGCCGTCGACGCCGACCATGCCAAAGGGGTTGCCGTAGCGGCCCAGGAAGCGCCGGGCGTTGTCGGTTGTGTCCTTGTAGTTGATGCCGATCAGTTGCAGCCGTTTGTCCTGGCCGAGCTGCGTCAACAGCGGCGCCTCGTCATGGCAGGGCACGCACCACGATGCCCAGACATTGACGATGCTGACCTTGCCTTTGAACACCGCCGGATCGAGGCCCGGCACGGCAGTGCCGTCAGTGGCGAGGCCGGGCAGCGGCGGCAGGCTGGTCTGCGGCGCCGGCCGGCCGATCAGGGCCGACGGAATGCTGGATGGGTCCCGATTGCCGAGGCCGAACCAGAAGATCGCCGCCAGGGCAGCAAACCCGAGCAGCGGCAGCGCCAACAGCCAGGAGCGGCGTGGCGGCGTGGCGGTGGTGGTCGAGGGTTCGCTCATCGGATCTCCGTTGCGCTGCGACCGGAACGCCGGACGATGCCTGACGCCTCGAGCTCGCGCAGCCGTTGCGTCTGGCGACGAAAATCGATCGCGATCCAGGCCATCAGAACAAGCACCACGACGGCGACCAGGACATAGGCGGTCACGATGAAGAACGCGTAGGGACCGAGCGACATCAGGTCAGGCCGATGGCCGGCTGGCTTGCATCATCTGCAAGGCGCGCACCCGGCGGCGCAGGATCTCGTTGCGCATCGCCGCGATATGCAGGGTCACGAACAATAGAGAGAACGCTGCCGCCATGATCAACAGCGGAATCAGGAAGGCGCGGTCGAGTGTCGGGCCGCCCATCCGCAATACCGACGCCGGCTGGTGCAGCGTATTCCACCAGTTGACCGAGAACTTGATGATCGGCAGGTTGACCGCGCCGACCAAGGTGAGCACTGCGGCGGCGCGCGCCGCGCGCGAGGGATCTTCCACGGCCTGCCAGAGCGCCATCAGCCCGAGATACATCAGGAACAGAATCAGCACCGAGGTCAGCCGCGCATCCCATTCCCAATAGGTGCCCCACATCGGCCGGCCCCACAGCGAGCCGGTCACCAGCGCGAGGAAGGTGAAGGCCGCCCCGATCGGGGTGGCGGCCTTGCCCGCGACGTCCGCCAGCGGATGCCGCCACACCAGGGTGCCCAGCGCGGCGAGGCTCATCACCCCCCAGACGAACATCGAGAGCCAGGCGTTGGGCACATGGATGAACATGATCTTGACGCTCGCGCCCTGCTGATAGTCGTCGGGCGCCATCGCCGACAGATAGAGGCCGAGCGCCAGCAGCAGCGCGGTCGCCAGCGCCAGCCAGGGCAACAGCCGCGCCGTTAGCGCCAGGAATCGGGTGGGATTGGCGAGATCGATCAGGTTCATGGCATCCTGTTAATGGTCGCGGCCGGTGCAGGCAATCCGCATCAAAGCTCTCCGCGAGAGTTGATCAACCTCAAGCGAGGTCCGGGAGTTAGTCCAGCCCTTGCCGCAGGCTGGCGGCGGCGGCAAAGGGGCCGATCACGAAACTGGCCAGCGACAGCGCGCACAGGATCGAAAAAGGCGCCCCGAACGAGGACGGCCCTGTAATCGCGGCCTGCGAGGCGGCGACGCCGAAGATCAGGACCGGGATCGACAGCGGCAGCACCAGCACCGCCAGCAACAGGCCGCCGCGCCGCAGCGTGACCGCCAGCGCCGCGCCGATCATGCCGGTAAAGGTCAAGGCCGGCGTGCCGGCGAGCAGCGTCAGCGCCACCGCCGCGGTCGAAAGCGGGTCGAGGTTCAGCAACAGCCCGAGCACCGGGGTGGCGATCACCAATGGCAGTCCCGCCGCCAGCCAATGCGCCAGCGCCTTGGCCGCGCAGGCCAGTTCGAGCGGCGTCCGGCTCATCGTCATGAGATCGAGCGAGCCGTCGTCCTGGTCGGCTACAAACAGCCGGTCCAAAGTGAGAAGGCTCGCGAGCAGCGCGCCGAGCCAGAGGATCGCCGGCCCGAGCCGGGTCAACAGCGCCAGATCGGGGCCGACCGAGAACGGCATCAAGACCACCACGATGAGGAAGAACAGCACGCCGATCAGTGCCCCGCCGCCGACCCGCAGCGCGATCTGGATATCGCGCTTCAGCAAGGCCGCAAGCGCGGTCATCGGGTGTCACTCCGGATCTGCAATTCGCGGGCGGCAATGCCGAGCGGGGCATGGGTGGCGGCGATGATCAGGCCGCCGCGGGCGAGCTGGTCACGCATCAGGCCGGCGAACAGGCTTTGTCCGGCGCTGTCGAGCGCATTGGTGGGTTCGTCCAGTAGCCAGATCGGCCGCCGCAGCGCCAGCAGCCGCGCGATCGAGAGCCGGCGCCGCTGTCCCGCCGAGAGATAGGCCGCCGGCAGATCGGCGGCATGGTCGAGCCCGACCGCGGCCAGAGCAGGTTCGGGGTCAAGGGCCTCGCCGCCAAGATAATCGCGCCAGAAGCCAAGGTTTTCCGCAACGCTCAAGGCCGGCTTCAGCGCGTCGCGATGGCCGAGATAATGGGCCTGTTCCGGGAGCGTCAGCTCAGCCTTGCCACCTTCCAGCCCGATCGACCCGCCCGCCAGCACCAGCAGGCCGGCGATCAGCCGCAACAGTGAGGTCTTGCCGGATCCGTTCGCGCCGATGACGGCCAGCGCCTCACCCGAGACCGTCTCGAAATCGAGTTCGGAAAATACTTCCCGGCCGCCTCGTACACATCTCACCCCGCGTCCCGAGAGCCGCATGTTGCCCCTTCCTTGGCTCTCTAGAATAGTGGATACCGCAATGCGTTCGCCGACGATGGTCGGTGTGGCGGTGCGAAAAGAAAGATTCTATAAGCCGGATCTTGATGCAGCACACAATCTGCCGGTGCAAGCCATCATGCCTCGCCAAGCCGACCTCGCCGACGGTGTTCTCATACCCTTGCCGGGTATCATGATTAATCGGGATTTCCTCACATGACCTCGCTCGACAGTTTCAAATGCCGGAAGACCCTCAAGGTCGGTGGCAAGACCTACGTCTATTACAGCCTGCCGGCCGCCGAAAAAAACGGTCTGAAGGGGATCTCCAAGCTGCCTTATTCGATGAAGGTGCTTTTGGAAAACCTGCTGCGCAACGAAGACGACCGTAGCGTCAAGAAGGCGGACATTCTGGCGGTCGCGAAGTGGATGAAGAAACGCAAGCTCGAGCATGAAATCTCGTTCCGCCCGGCCCGGGTACTGATGCAGGATTTCACCGGCGTGCCCGCGGTGGTCGATCTCGCGGCGATGCGCAACGCCATGCAGGCGCTGGGCGGCGACGCCGAGAAGATCAATCCCCTGGTCCCGGTCGATCTCGTCATCGACCACAGCGTGATCGTGAACTTCTTCGGCGACAACAAGGCGTTCGGCAAGAATGTCGTCGAGGAATACAAGCAGAACCAGGAGCGCTACGAATTCCTGAAATGGGGCCAGAAGGCGTTTTCCAATTTCTCCGTGGTGCCGCCCGGCACCGGCATCTGCCACCAGGTCAATCTCGAATATCTCGCGCAGACGGTGTGGACCCGCAAGGAGAAGATGACCATCGGCAAGAAGAAGGGCACTTTCGAAGTGGCCTATCCCGATACGCTGGTCGGCACCGATTCACACACCACCATGGTCAACGGCCTGGCCGTGCTCGGCTGGGGCGTCGGCGGCATCGAGGCGGAGGCCGCCATGCTGGGCCAGCCGCAGTCGATGCTGCTGCCGGAGGTGATCGGCTTCAAGCTGAAGGGCTCGCTCAAGGAAGGCGTCACCGCGACCGACCTGGTGCTGACGGTGACGCAGATGCTGCGCAAGCAGGGCGTGGTCGGCAAGTTCGTGGAATTTTTCGGCCCCGGCCTCGATCATCTGTCGGTCGCCGACAAGGCCACCATCGGCAACATGGCGCCGGAATATGGCGCGACCTGCGGATTCTTCCCGGTGGATGCTGCGACCATCGATTATCTCAAGACCTCCGGACGGGCGGCGGCGCGGGTCGCGCTGGTCACCAAATATGCCAAGGCGCAGGGCATGTTCCGCAGCGCGGATTCGCCCGATCCGGTGTTCACCGAAAAACTGACGCTCGATCTCGGCGACGTGGTGCCCTCGATGGCCGGCCCGAAACGGCCCGAAGGCCGCGTCGCGCTGCCCGGCATTGCCAGCGGTTTCGCGGCGGCGATGAGCGGCGAATACAAGAAGGCCGACGATGCCGCGACCCGCTATCCAGTCGAGAACCGCAATTTCGATCTCGGCCATGGCGACGTGGTGATCGCGGCGATCACCTCCTGCACCAACACGTCCAATCCCAGCGTTCTGATCGGTGCCGGATTGCTTGCCCGCAACGCCGCCGCCAAGGGCCTGACTGCCAAGCCCTGGGTCAAGACCTCGCTGGCGCCGGGCAGCCAGGTGGTCGCGGAATATCTCTCCAATTCCGGTCTGCAACTCGATCTCGACAAGGTCGGTTTCAACCTGGTCGGCTTCGGCTGCACCACCTGCATCGGCAATTCCGGACCGCTGCCGGAAGAGATCTCGAAATCGATCAATGACAACGGCATCATCGCCGCCGCCGTGCTGTCGGGCAATCGTAATTTCGAAGGCCGCGTCAGCCCGGACGTCCAGGCCAACTATCTGGCCTCGCCGCCGCTGGTGGTGGCCTATGCGCTGGCCGGCACCGTGACCAAGGATCTCGCGGTCGAGCCGATCGGCACCGGCAAGGACGGCGAGCCGGTCTATCTGAAGGACATCTGGCCGACCAGCAAGGAGATCAACGCCTACATGAAGAAATATGTGACGTCGGCGATCTTCAAGAAGCGTTATGCCGACGTGTTCAAGGGTGATACCAACTGGCGCAAGATCAAGACCGTGGAAAGCGAGACCTATCGCTGGAACATGAGCTCGACCTATGTACAGAATCCGCCCTATTTCGAAGGCATGAAGAAGGAGCCGGAGCCGATTGTCGATGTCCTCGACGCCCGCATCCTGGCGATGTTCGGCGACAAGATCACGACCGATCACATCTCGCCGGCCGGCTCGATCAAGCTGACCTCGCCGGCGGGCAAATATCTGTCCGAGCATCAGGTGCGCCCGGCCGACTTCAATCAATACGGCACGCGGCGCGGCAATCATGAGGTGATGATGCGCGGCACCTTCGCCAACATCCGTATCAAGAACTTCATGCTGAAGGGCGCCGACGGCAATATTCCCGAAGGCGGCCTGACCAAGCATTGGCCCGATGGCGAGCAGATGGCGATCTACGATGCGGCCATGAAGTATCAGGCCGAGCAGGTGCCCCTGGTGGTGTTCGCCGGCGCCGAATATGGCAACGGCTCGTCACGCGACTGGGCCGCCAAGGGCACCCGCCTGCTGGGCGTTCGGGCGGTGATCTGCCAGAGCTTCGAGCGCATCCACCGCTCCAACCTGGTCGGCATGGGCGTGCTGCCGTTGACATTCGAGGCCGGTACGTCGTGGCAGTCGCTCGGGCTGAAAGGCGACGAAAAGGTCACCATCCGCGGCCTGCAGGGCGACCTGAAACCGCGCCAGACCCTCACCGCCGAGATCGTGTCCGGCGATGACGCGCCGCGGCATATCCCGCTGCTGTGCCGTATCGATACCCTGGACGAGCTCGATTATTACCGCAATGGCGGCATCCTGCATTATGTGCTGCGCAAGCTTGCGGCGTAGAAATTATGATCGGTGCCTCACTGCGAAGTGAGTGGCGAGCCAGCGGGAGGCGGCCTATGAAGAGTCGCCTTGCTGCCCGCCGCGACGGTCCGATTGGTCAAGGCAAGGGGGTTAACTGCAAAGTCGTGAACGAAGCAAAGTTCGGGCGACCGAATCTCGACCTGAAGTCTTGACCGCAAGGTCCGGGCTCTGGAGTGCTCAGTTGGAAGTGCCTGCTTGGAAGTGATGGCTTTGAAGTCCCGACTGGAAAATCTTGACTGCAAAGCCCTGGGTGTGTGCCGGTTGCCCATATGATGTCGATGATGGCTCGCAAGGTTTTTTCGCGATGGTCGGGTGCGCTCGGCGCCTGTGTCCTGGTTGCTGCCTTCGATACAGCTCATGCTGAGCCGCGCGCGGTGATTGAATTATTTACCTCCCAGGGCTGTTCCTCCTGCCCGCCCGCCGACAAAGTTCTTGGCGAACTGGCCAAGGATCCCTCGGTGGTCGCCCTCAGCCTGCCGATCGACTATTGGGATTATCTGGGCTGGAAGGACACCCTGGCGGATGCGCGCTTCAGCGCGCGCCAGAAAGCCTACTCGCGCATGCGTGGTGATCGCGAGGTCTATACGCCACAAGCGGTCGTTAATGGATCGACGCATGTGATCGGCAGCGATCTCGTCGGCATTGAAAGCGCCATCGACACGACCAGGGCAGCGGGGGTGATGTCGGTGCCGGTCACGCTGACGCAATCCGGCCGGCAGATCACGGTGTCGGTCGCCGCCGCGGCTCAGGGCCCAGCCATCCACCATGGTGAGGTCTGGATCGGCTCGATCTCGACATCGGTGCCGATATTGATCGGTCGCGGCGAGAATAGCGGTCGTGAAGTCACCTACCACAATGTGGTGCGCAATCTGCTCAAGGTCGGCGACTGGAACGGCACGTCGGGCAACTGGACGGTGCCGCTGGAAAACATCTCCCACGATGGCGTCGATGCCGCGGTGGTGTTTGTCCAGGATGGCAATCGCGACAAGCCCGGGCCGATGATGGGCGCTGCCTTCACCGCGCTGCATTGAGACATTACGACATTGAGCCTTGGCGCCCTGGCGCCGCGCTGCCCCTACCATCCCAAACCGGTCGTGAGCGAAACGCCTTTACCATCGCAGGCTTGGCAAGACGAATGCCGGACTGGCGCCGCAGCGGCGCATCTCCTCAAGCAACTGTGCATCATCCGCGTCCGCGGACAGACCCGTGCGCACCAGCGCCGTTGTCAGCCCAGCATGGTTGCCGCCGACGATATCATGTTCGATGCTGTCGCCGATCGCCAGCGTTGCCGCAGGCAGGACAGGCAGGCTTTGTCGGATGGCCGCCGCATAGATCGCCGGATAGGGCTTGCCAACGAAACTGACCGGGCCGCCAAGCTCGGCATAGAGCGCGGCGATCTCGCCGGCGCTGGGCTGCAGGCCACCGGTGGTCAGCATCAGCCGATCCGGGTTGCAGCACAAAGCCGGTATCCGGTTTCGGGCGGCCGGCGCCAGCGCCACCCGGTACTGTGCAAGGCTCATCTGCGGCGCCAGGCTCGCCGCGATCAGGACGAAATCCGCGTCGGCCGGGTCCTCGACCAGCCGTAGGCCGATCTCTTCGAGGCCATAATCATAATCGTCATGCCCGACCAGATAGACCCGGCTCCCCGGCACGAATGGCGCGCCGAAGGCGTGCGCCTTGACGCCGTGCCAGGCCACCTCGCCCGACGTCACGACGTGGTCGAACGCGGCCCGCGGAAACCCGAACTGCTCCAGCCGGGACGCGTTGGCGCTGGCGCGCTTGCCGGAATTCGACAACAGCACCACGGTCTTGCCGCCGGCCTTCAGCCGTTTGAGGCAATCAACGGCGCCGTCATAGGGCCTCATCCCATCGTGCAGGACGCCGAACTGGTCGATCAGGAACAGATCGAAGGAACTCGCGATCGCGCTCAGCCCGCCAACGGAGCGATAGTCCTGCATGAAATGTCCTTGCTTCCCCATGATACCCCCTGTGATGCCGTTTCCATATCTCAGCGACGCAACTCGCCGTTGCGGTATAAAGCGGCATGCCGACCATGGCGTTAAAGGGGGCCAGCCGGTTCAGGCCAACCGACGGGTGGTAGGGACTTTCTCGATCTGATGGAAATTGATAATGATTAGAGCAGTGATTAATTTCGCAAATGGCATGCGGTCGCAGCCGGTCTTGAGCGGTTTTCGATCCCGGCGCGCCGGCCGATGAGGCATATCGCCAAATCGCTGGAGGTGCGCGCGGTGGGGTCAAAGCGTGGAAAACAATGCGGTGATTGCACGCTGTGCTGCAAAGTGATGGCCATCGAACAGCTCGCCAAGCCGGCTGGTTCGTGGTGCCCGCGCTGCAAAGCTGGCCGCGGCTGTATGAGCTATGATTCGAGGCCCGGCGAATGTCGGGATTACGATTGCCTCTGGCTGATCGATGACCGGCTGGACCAGTGTTGGAAACCGAACCGATCGAAGCTTGTATTGACCACATCGCAGGACGGTATCGAAATCCGTTGCGACCCCGGCTTTCGCGATGCCTGGCGCAAGGAGCCCTTCCGCAGCCAGATCCACGCTTGGACGGTGGCAGGGGAGACGCATGACGTCACCGTACTTGTCATCGTCGGCGAGAAGATGATTCTACTCACACCCGATCGCGAATTCGATCTTGGCACGGTCCGCGCCGACCAACGGATAGTTCGGGAGCTGTCGGGAACGCGGGTGGTTGACGTCAAGGTCGTGCCGGCATCCGATCTCGAAGATCGACAGGGCTAACCCTGCACACCCTGGTCGCGACCGGTCAGGGCTTGATGTTGAGCGCGGATTTCGCAGCGTTGACGGTGTTGTTGAAGGCCGCCTTGGTTTGACCGGTAATGGTCCCGGCCTCATAGGTCGGTCCGCTGGTAAAGCCGGTCTTGGGCCTGAGGCCGACCGCGCCCTGGACCTTCGACAAGGTCGCTGCGAAGCTGGTCGTGGTCGCATTCGCGGCCTGTTTGATCGCGGCGGTCGGTTGGGCGAAGATGGCGGCGGCTGATGACGCCACCGATGTGAAATCGGCCATGTGCGGCTCCCTATTGGCGCAACCATTGACGCGGCATGGTTAATGATCGGTTAAAGGCCGGACCGCCGCCGACCGCGGTTTCAGAGAAATTTCAGATCCTTCGCCTGGCCGCCACGGCTGACGGTGGCGTATTCGATGGCCAGGAATAACCCGCCGGCGACGAAGATCCGGCGGCCCAGCGTCGCGGCCAGCGACAGGCTGCGTTCGACCGCCTGCTCGACGGTGGCGGCGATATGAATCGCCGCCTGCGGATGGGCCTCCCGCACGGCGTCGGCGATGGCCTCGGCGTTGGCGCCCTTGTGATAGGCGGCGGTGCAGACGATGGTGTCGAACGAGGCTGCCAGCGCGCCGGCAATGGCGCCTGCTGGCTTGTCCCGGGAGGCACCGAGCACCAGGATCCAATCCTCCGCACCGTAGATCGCCTTCAGACTCCGGAGCGCCTGCGCGACGCCATCGGGCGTATGCCCGACATCGACGACCGTGAGCGGGGCCTGATTGATCATCTCAAGGCGGCCGGGCCATCGCGCTTCGCGTAGTCCCGATCGCACGGCGCTTTCGATGCCGCCATGTGCCGATCCCGGCTGAGCGCGATGCAGCCAAAGCAGGAACAGGCAGACGGCGATGGCCGCATTGTTGAACTGAAAGGTGCCTAGCAGATTCATTTCGAGCGCGCGGAACTGATAGTCCGCCAGTTCGAGATCGAACTGCTGCGCCGCCGTCGACACGGCTTCACCGGCGATCTCGATGTGATCGCGGACAAACAGCGACTTGACGCCGCGATGCCGATTATATTCGAGCAGATGCGGCAGCAGGCCCAGGCAGTTCTCGCCATAGATGATGGTCCCGCCGTTGGCGCAGGCGTCGCTCTTGTCGGAGGCGATCAGTTCGAGTGAGCGACCGAGCAACTCGACATGCTCATAGTCGACCGAGGTGACGCAGGTGACACCGGCGCCCACCAGGCGGACCGGATCATAGCGGCCGCCAATGCCGGCCTCGAACACCGCGAAATCGCAACCGCTTTGCTGAAAGTACAGGCAAGCCAGCGCGAACATCGCCTCGAACGCTCCGAAGGTCTCGCCGCGCCGTGGCGTGATCTCCTCGATCGCGGCCGCGACCAGCGTTTCCAGCCGCGCCATCTCGTCATCGCCGATTGGGACCCCATCGATCTGGAAGCGTTCATTGAGCCGGAACAGGTGCGGCGAAGTGAATAGTCCGGTGCGCAGGCCGTAGGCGCGGCCGATGCTGGCGCAGAACACCGCGGCGCTGCCTTTGCCGTTCGACCCGGTCACCACCACCGAACGGCGGCGCAGCCGGTCGCGGTCGACGGCCAGCGCCTCGAGCAGCTCCGCCAGCCGGGCCAGACAAAGGCCGTCGCCAAATTTCGGCAGGTCAAACAGCGCTCGCTCCGATCACAGGTTGGTTCAGGGGTCACCGCGTCAGCAGGCCCAGCGCGGCAAA
>Ga0302319_10004521_pt1 | contig 28520 bp, 30 predicted proteins | sample Bog_T0_2_FD_203319 | JGI IMG/M metagenome (GOLD analysis project Ga0302319, IMG submission 203319) | Peat permafrost microbial communities from Stordalen Mire near Abisko, Sweden - Bog_T0_2 | ecosystem: Environmental > Terrestrial > Soil > Wetlands > Peat | place: Sweden: Abisko, Stordalen Mire... | reverse complement strand
GTTTATCGAGCCAGACTGCGCAAAACGTGAGGGCGAGAAGTGCGACGGCGATCCAGATTGGGAGGGTGAGATTCATGTGGATAGGATAAAAATGGCGAATTGAGACTGTGCGTTTTCTTTGTTCAGGCGGGGTTTGCGCGTCCGTCACGTTGGATAGCGCGCCGCGACGCCTCTTTGAGTTTGCCGTGCGAGTGGGCAAAGAGCCGTAGCAGGTTGTTATTGCTCATGGCCTCAAAATGCGTGCGTAGCGCCGGGTTTGTCTTACCTGCGCATGAATCGATCAAAGCAGGGGCCGAACATGGCTGCTGAAGGTCAATGTGCCCAATCTTGTTACCCATTGAGGAAAGATAGTTTGTTGAGACCGCGCTTCTTCTTTGTTCACGGAGGTTTTCAGGCGGCAGTGTCCGACGCGACATTCTCGATTACGGGTTCCAGCGTGTGCAAGCGAGCGTCTCCCGAGTAGCCAGCAAGGTCGTATAGCTCGCGGATGTGCTCCAAGCACGAACCAGAGACAGCGGGCATATTCTGTTCCATGAATGGCGCTTCAAGGACGTGCCTGAGCTGTTCAGAGTAAGTCTGTCCGGGCGTCCCCGTAACCCCACCCGTTTTGTCCACGAACGGCACCGCTGAGTCTGCCGGCTCAAGCCAGTGGGCGCCGTTGCAGAAGGCGAGGCCATCGACAGCCGGTATCTCTTTCTTGATTTGCTGGAGTAACCAACGGCCCCGCCGCTGGAACGCAATGGATTGCTTGGCCGCGAAACGCTCAACAGCCGCTTCGTGCTTCTTTTGCAGCGCGAGGAAAGAATTGGTTTTCATCAATGGGACGTGGCGGAACCTCGGCCCTTTAGGGCCGAGAGGAAGCCGCGCAATTTGAGGTTTGGGTGCATGCTTGGTCTTAAGCAGATAGCTACGCGGCCATATAGCTGTAACCGTCGGATCGTTGACGGATTAAGCAGTACCGGTAGGCGACGCCCTGGATGGTTCCGCACTTGGTCTGCATATTAAAAGCCCGGGCCTTTAGGCCCGGGATGGTTTACTCTACGAAACTCATATTTATCGTTCCAATCGCCGGCGCGAGTGTTCCGAAACCCAAGCCATGAGAACTCAGTGATTTGGCCCCACGCCGGGTCGCAACGGCTAGCTAACATCGGGTTCGCCTTCAAAAAAACCGGCCTCCAACGAACTTCATCAGTCCGCTTGAGCCGAGAGGCTTCGTTTACTGAACGATGGGTCATGTCAGAGCAAAGATACGGGCGTTTGGAAAGAGAGCGTAACGAGACTGCGTGTTTTATTGTTCAGCGCCGAGCAAGCGAAGCAGACTCAAAGCGAGCGATGAAGTCTTTTGCAGCCGCGACGGTATCGGGATGCGCACCCCGCAGTTTGTTCGGGTTACGCGGCAGAAAGACATTGCGCACCACTTCGGCCGTACGGAATGGAAGCGCGAGTCCATTCGCTTCGGCCTCTCGTAGTGATTTCGCGCACGCCCACAGAGAATCCGCGGCGGCAATCAATGCCTCGTGTTTAGGCGACCCGGCAGGGAGACCAGCCGAGGAGGACTGAAGCTCCTTCGCTTTTACCTCCCAGCAGCCAGCGAGGCTGTCTCGGTCAAGAGTGGTGGGCATGGCAGTGAAGTTAGTAGCGTTCGTATAGCGCAGAGGGCGCTGGTTGGCCGATGTGTTTGCGTGAGAGATACGGGGCATGTGCTTTACTGTTAGGCCGCTATGCATCGGTCTTCCGGAAGGTTTGACTTGTTCAGGAAGAATTGATCGGGAACTCCCTATCGACGGCCTTCATCGCAGATTCAGGAGTCTTAAACTTTCGAAGCGACCGCAACGGAGAGAGTCCTCCGCGACGCCACCGACGATGCGAAAAGCTAAGGGCCCCACCTTCACCAGGTCCGGGGCTAAACGCCATCCACCCGCGATGCCCGGCTAGCCAAGGCCTCGAAGTGCTCAACTCGGTCGAATGATCGTACCGCACCACAGCATTATCCGGTCTAACCCAACGCTCCTCGTGAACCTGAACCCAACAAGAGGAGGGGGATGCACTCACGCTTGGTTCAGTGCCGCTCGGAATGGAGCCGAGAAAGCATCGATTCAGCCTTGGCAGCGACTGTGTTGCGAAGGTGGATGGCTGCGGTTTTTGGCACGCCTTGCAGTGCTGTCGGGTAATAATACCGAAGATCCTCGAGCACATCTCGGCCGAGTTGCGCGCACGACTCCTTCTCCTCCTTGGTAAGGTTGGGCTGAGCCGCCGGTTTGTTCACACCGCAGGCAGCATCTATCAGTTTTTCAAGTGGAGAGGGCATATTGGAAGGCCTGATTCGATTGGGACAGGGCGTTTGATTTTGTTTAGACGGGGCGCGTTGGAAGTCCGGTTTTGAATGGATGTCCTTGTAAAGAGCTCTTCCGGGTTCAACCGCAGTACCGGCGCCACCACAGGTCTTCCGCCGTCGGGGCGGCATGGATCTCCGGGCCAACAATTTCTCCGTTGGCGTCCGTGAAGTTGCTGCCGTCAAAGTAGAAGAAGTGGCCGTCCGGAGCCGTGAACTTCCAGATGAAGGTCCTTCCGGGCAGGGAGACCACGAGAGGGTAGCCGAGTCCGGTGAAGTCGTAATTGATCCCCACCCGCTGGAGTCCGTCCACGCTCAAGCTGCTGCCGAGGATCACACGAGAGAAGAGCCAGTCCTGGCCAGGGTTGGCCCGGTCGTCGTCGGCCAGATTGAAGGCCAGCTGGTCAACTCCGTCCAGCGAGACGGTGACCTGGTTGCCCTGGCTCTCCAGATTGAAGGAGAGGGCAAGCCGGTGGCTGAAGCCTGCGTCCTGGAAAGTGATCACGCGCTCGGTCCCGTCGTTCTCAGGGGTGTCCTCCTCAAAGGACAGGGGTCCCATCTGCTTCAGGATGTCGATCCTGCTGCTCTCGGCGTTCTCGGATGCCATAACGACCCGGTTGGCAATGTTCTGCCACATCCCGGGCGAATAAAGGACGAAGGGGATCCGGCAACTAACGGTTTCGCCTACCTGGGCGAAGCAGTAGGCCTTGGCAAAGCTATGGGCTTCCTCGAGGGACAGGGAGAAAGAGAGGGAGGGCGAGGGCATTGTGGGCTTGTGGTGTGAGCATAGCATACGGCGCCACCGCTCCGCACGGCATGCTATAACCAAGGTATCGGGTAGCGATCCCGACTTCTAGTCAATGGCCCTCTTCTCCTACAAGGAAATCCACCTCGGAACAGGCAGGTCCGTCATACAACTGACGGTCGAGTCCGGTACCGCTCCCATGAACCTTCTGGGGCAGGTCAACGAGCCCGCCGGCCTCGATTTCTCTGAAAAGACGCAGGAGCAGCTGTTTCGGAAGCTTAACGCCAATGAATTAGGGGGCTTCTCGGATCTGGCAGCCGACGTCCAGTCCGCGGTCCGGGCCAAGGCCCGTGACGTGGGGCAGGGGCGCACCTACTTTGTCGCGGCCGTCGCCGACCTTTTCTCTCCCTCGGATGAGACGATTAGGCGCTTACGGGAGGAGCTCTCCAGTCAGGGGCATGCCATGGAGGAGTCTCCTCGAAAAGCCACGGTCCACGTGCTCGAAAACGAGAGCGGGCCCTATCTTGCCGTCCCCGGGCAATCCGCCATACCGACGCTGAACTCCCTGGCTGAGTGCCCCGGAGTGAAGGTCGACGGGGTCCTCTCCTCGGATTCATCCCCCCTTCACCGGATAGTCCTCCGGAGCGGGGATCCCTGCGAAATCGCCCGGCGGCTGTCCAAGAAGGAGGGCTACCGGGTGCTTAACCACACGGCCACCAAGGTCCTCGATCAAAAGCCGGTGGTTGCAGTAACACAGCCTTACCTTGTCTCCGCCCGCCGCGGCGTCGAAATCCACCCGTGTAGCGGCAATATCTCCGAGATTGCAGCCCTCCTCCCCAAGGGTTCCTTCATCGAAGGAGAATTGGGCTCCTTTGTCCTCAAGGGAACAGCTGAGGAACAGAAGGAGGCCCTTGCCAAGCTCAAGGGGGTGATCACTGGCCCCCAACCCTCCCGGAAGCTGATCGAGCACGTCGGCGAGGAGACGCCAACCCCTGTCCTTTATAGCGATGCCGCCTCCCTGACGGCCGCCCGCCTAACCGAGTTCGAACCGGTGAGCGAGGCCCTCAAGGAGGAGGTCCGCTCCTACAAGATGAAAACCGGCAGGCTCACGGAACCACAGGTGGCGGGAGCCGCTTTCGCCCTGCAAATCCGCCGGTCCCTTAATGCAGATGAGCCCGGAGCAGGGAAGACCCTCCAGACATCGGTGGCGGCCGACATCAAGACACCTCCGGGCCGAAAAACCCTGGTTGTCTGTCCAGCGGGCCTGATCCCACAGTGGGTAGAGGCTCTGGACAAGTTTCTCGCCTGCTCAAACGGGATCCCGGTGTTGCCCGAGAATGCCGACCCCGACTGGCTTAAGAGACTTCCGGGTCCGTCCCGCAAGAAGCTAAACCCGGCGTGGAACAGGGTGAACCAGCGCTTCGTCTTTCTGCCGGAGTCCACCCTGGAAGGCGGCGTTAAGTACAGCCACGGAGCCCTTCGGACAGAGAAGGAGACGACAGAGGCCGCGAATGCGATGGGAGAATTAACCTCCATCCTTAAGGAGCCAATTTCCACGCTCCTTATCGACGAAGCCCAAGGGTTCCGGGTGGCCGGAAAGAAGTTCGAGCTCCTGGATGCGATCGCCTCGGGCAAGCTGCGCGGAGAGAACACCAAGATCGATGGCGTCATCATGGCATCGGCGACTCCGCTACATCGCGATGCCCCGGACCTGTTCCCCATGCTGCGCCTTATGGGGGCGAGAAAGTTCGCCAAGATGGATTTGAAGGAGTTCTGCAAGGACTACTGCCAGCAAAAGGTGGTCCTGACGGCCAAGGGGGAGCGCGAATATGCTCCTCCGATAGCCCCCTACGGCTACGGGATGCTGAAGGAAGGGAAGATCCCCGAGGTGGCTAAAGTGCTTGCCGAGTCGATGATCTCCCGGACAAAGGCTGAACTGGCACCGGAATGCACCCGACGGAAGGAGATACTCTCCCCGATGCCCTACGCCCCATCGGCATCCCTCGGAATTTCGATCCCCGGCTTTGAGCAGCAAGGGGAGTTCGTAACCCTACCCGCCGAGACAACCGCCAAGATCGCCCAGGAGGCCAATCACACCTGCAAGCGGATCAGGCTGGCGGAGGGAAAGGTTGCCGCGACAGTGGCGGACGCCACCGCGTTCCTGGAAACGCACCCGAAGGCTGAGAAGATTGTGCTCGTGAGCCAGTTTGTAGGCGTTGCCGGGTCAATCCAAGCGAACCTGATGGCTCAGGGAATTTCCACGCACCTGTTGACGGGCAAGCACAAGGTCAACGGCTCCGGAACAATCGCCCCAACAAAGCAGGACCTGGTTCGCGATTTCCTTGAGGACCCGAAGAGCCGTGTGTTTGTGATGACGGCCGGAGCCGGCGGAACCGGCGTCGACGGCCTTCACCGGGCAAGCTCAACCATGATAGTGAACGATTTTTCGGTCGTTGGGGGGATTCAGGTCCAGGCGGAGGGGAGGGTTTGGCGCATAGAGGACGCTCCCGTGGGGGAGGACGCCAAGCCGGTCAGCATCACGTACAAGGTCGCCGACAATGAAATGGACAAGCGCGACTTCAACGTCCTCACCGATCGCAGGCACTCCCTTGAATTCGTCCGGCAGCAGAATCTGATGCAGTCGCTGGACTCGCCGGAAACCAAGGCCGAGCGCGAGATGAAGGCCGACAATTTCGAGAAGCGGATCCTCGGAATCGTGGGAGAGAGCCCCTCCCTGGACCGACTCCGCGACAACAGCTACCTTGCCGGGAAGGCCTCAGCAGAGGAGGTCGATGCCCAGGAGTCAGCCGAGGCCCTCAGGGAGAGGACCCCGGAGGAGAATCTGGCGATCGCCCTCGAAATAGCTGGGACCACTCCCTCGCAAGGCAACCGCCCCTAGAGTTTAGACGATCCCCAGGATATCCGGCGGACCGTATTTCTCTGCCACGCCGTTCGTCCCGAGCTTGAACACCTCGGAAAGAGGAATGAGGGGGGCGAGTGATAGCCTGCCCGCGGGCGAACTGGACAGGCCCCTCCGGGGGCAAAACCAGTAAAGCTCCGTCGCACTATCTGACTCATAGAGCGCCTCGCCATCCGTCGCTTCCTCGCCGAACGCCAAGGGGAACGTGTGCTGCGTGGCAATGGAGAGGAATTTCTCGGAATCGCCGTATTTGCCTTCCCGAAGGTACAGGCGAATGGGCTCGTCGGGTTTCTTGGCGGCAACCTCGGCTAGCGATTCGATGGGGTCCTCGTCCCAATCATGCCCGTAGCCGAGTTCGATGGCCAGGGCCTCGATCTCCGGGATTGCGGCAGCCGGAATGGATGCAAGGGGAGGAAGAATAACGACGTTTTCGAAGGATGAGGACATGCCGGAGAGGTACGGCGTCCATCCTGCGGCTCCAACTGCCAAGGAGGGGATCAGCCTAACCGTTAAACCGAGGGGGTATCCGCCTGTGGGAGGGACCGCTAACTCTAGTCGTGGCGCCTCTGCTGCCTGATCTCCTTGAACTTGGCGAGCTGCTCGGGCGTCAAGAGGGCTTCCTTCTGCGCACGGAAGCTTTTGCGGATTGCCTCGACCTTCGCATGCCTCGCCTCTGGAGCAAGCGAGGTGTCCGCGCGAACGGCCTGGACTGCCACACGCTCCTGTTGCGACAGGGCCTTGAACTGTGCGACCTGCTGATCGCTGAGCCCGAGGGCATGCGCGAGGCTGCCAAGATTCTCGCTCTGGGGCCCCTGGTGCGGCGCGGCAGGGGCAGTAGACGGCGCTTCTGGTGCGCTTTGGGCGGGTGCTAGGGGAGCGGCTACGAAGGCTGCGATGAATGCGAGGACGTGTGATTCTAGTTTCATGGTTTTGGAAATTTACCCCACCACTACGACGGGAATCTCCGCGTCGACTAGCGTCTTGGTGATGATCCCCTCTACCAAGTCCCATTGCATTCCTCGAAACATCTCCGGAATGCGGGGGACGCAGACCGTCGCCTTGAGGCTGAAGGCATGATTGGCAACCCTGCCGAAGGCTTCCTCCAGCGCGAGACCGCGGATGTCGTCGGAGCCCCTTAGTGACTCCTCCATGACGATCATGTTCGCAACCGCCCACTCCGGCTTCAGGTAGTCGACGAATTCAACCCGCCCGAGACGATATGAATCACCCGCCGCCGCAAACCACCTCCGGTAGCTCTCTTCTGGACGCGCGTCACGGGCCGAAAGCGACCTGCTGAAGACATCGCCCCACTTGTTGTCGTTGCTGCAAAAATGGGCGATGAGGACCGGGCCCTCGATTTTGGGCGATGTCGCGTCGCCGCTGGAGTATTCAATGCCAGGGAAGGAAGAGGATTCGCTCACCCCTAGATCATAGCACGCCCCCCTAAAAGCCGGTAAATACCCGCTAGAAGCTTCCGAACAACGGGTTGCAAAGACCGTTCGAGCCCCTCAGGCGTAGTCGGTTTCCGATCTGTGCCCCGAGTGGACGGTATCGTCCGGGTCTTCGGCGGCCTGAGGACTGTGGATCTTGGCCGCGCGGTCATAGAGGTCGCCGGCGCACTCCCATCTCACGGGCTCCATTAAGTGCGACGTGGGAGTCTCGTCCAAGGCATAAACAGAGACCCAACGGGGAGCATTTACGGATTCGGATGTCTCAAGCTTCAGCTTGGCCAGCGGCGCTCGCGCCTTCAGGTCGATGAACGCGGAGGCAAGGGACTCCCGGAATTGGGCCCGGTTGCAGGCGAAGACGGCGCAATTACCGCCCTTGCGGCCTGAGTAGCTGAGGCGAAAATTGATCAAGGGTTGATTCATCGAAGTAAAAGATACGGCCTGAGCATGTGAGTATTTCACGCCTCGCCCTCGGGTCGTGGGCGTGGCCCCCCGGTTGCGGTTGCGCAATCCGGTAAGGTTTGGCGGGGTGCGAACATGTGCCTGGGTATCGTGCCCGGCTGAGCACCGCGCCATGCGGCCTTTCGCTCAAGCCCAACGAGCTTATTGTCGACCACCTTCAACGCGGATCTGAATTGAGGGCTATCGGTCTGCTGGGAAGCGACGGCACTATTGCGGATGATTGAGAGGGCAGTGTAGAGATTCATCTCATGGACGTGGCGGAAACTCGGCCCTTCAGGGCCGAGAGGAAGGCACGCAAATAGGGGTTGCTGTGCATGTTGGTCTAAGAAGGATTTCAGTTAGACGGAGTAAGCGTAACCGTCGGAACGGTGGGTAATTGTGCAAAAGCGATGGGCTATGCCTTGGACGGTTACGCGCTTGGTCTGGATATTGAAGCTGCCGGTAGCCCTGACGGCCACGCGACCGAAGTAATGGCCTTTGCGTTTGCCGGTCGGGACTGAAGCGCGGACGATATCGCCGGTGCGGAAGCCGAAGTGCGCCTTGGCGGGTGAGAGGTAGCCCCTGGGGAAGCCTTGTGCTGTGAGGCGGGTGCGCTGGCGGGAACCGCGGCCCATGGCCTTGATCGAGAGCGGGACCGTGTTCGTGCCTGTGAGCGACTCCACGCTGCCGACGCAGGCGGCATCGAGTGCGTGGGTCTTGGGCAGGCCCATCCGGGTCCTGTTCCACTTGGTGCGCCCGCCGGTGGCGGTTTCGAGGGGGAGCCCGGTGGCCGCCAGAGCGTCCCGTAGCGCGAAGCGCGTGGCGTTGACGGCCGCTGCATCTGCGAGCGGCGCCTTTACCTTGGCGAGGATGCGGGCGAGGCGCTCGGGCTGATCGGACAGGAACTCCCGCACGTCGCGGGCCCCCTTGTCGGTGTTGCAAGGGGTGCAGGCCAGCGTGAGGTTGCTCACGCGGTTGGAGCCTCCCCGGGTCTTCGGGTGGACGTGCTCGATCTGGAGCGGGACATCCTTCTTGTCGCAGTAGGCGCAGCAGCGGCCCCACTTTTCGAGGAGGTATTCGCGGACCTCGTAGCCGGCGAGTTCCCCCTGCTGGTACTCCACCCCGGAGATCTCCGGGTCCTCAAGCAACTGGGTGTCGAAGCGGACAAGTTCCTGCGCTAGCGAGGTGACCGGGGCCCACCTGCGGAAGCGGGACACCCATGCGAGGGTGGTTTCGATGCGGTGGCGGAGCGACGGCGGAAGCCATCCCTGCTTGTTGCCTCCCCGGTTCAGGAACCGTGGGGCCCTGTAACGGGTCTTTCGACCCCGGCGTGCTCGGCGGAACGAGGCCCGCTGCGTGAGCGAGTCCCGGATGGCCTGGCCCCTGTGGGCGAGCTCGGCCGTGAAGAGGACGTGCTGCTTCTTTGGGTTTTGGGTTTCTGAGCGGACGACTGCGATTCCCGTGGTGCGGGAGCCGGGGTCGCTCTTGATGGAGACCGGTTGGGTCTCCCCGGTGGTCCGGTCTGTTAGCCGGATAACGAGCGGGTAGGCGCGGTCGATGACCGCGCGTCCTGCCTTGAGGAGCTTCCTCGCCCTTGCCGGATGGCAGGGCATGAGCGGCTTCCTGCTTTTGCCGAGTACGAACACCCTGCCTGACATGCTGGCCGTAAGGCCAGCGATCTCTCCGTCCCGCGAGCGGACGGAGGTGACGGGAGCCGCTTGCGCGGCCCCGCTCACCTCGACCAAGTTGCCAGCCAGTTGGGGCTTCCTTGCGGAGGCCCTGGAACGACCCGTTTCGTGCCCATCCTGCGGCTTGTCTGCTGTCGTTCCTTCCAGGGTCCGGGACTGGTGAAGCATCCCGGAGTGGGTTTTCTTTGGCTTGCTGGCAACGTAGCCCGGTTGAACCGGACTCGGTCTGGTAAACGTGGGCTTCCCCGAACTCACCGACACGCAACGCCCCGAACCGGCACCTTTCGGGGCCGTCTTCGTGTGCTTTTGCGTGGTGGGTGTCATTCTTGAAAGCCCGGCCCTTTAGGGCCGGGATGTTTACATATATAATATCTAGCACAAAGGTACGCAGGGGCCGAATTTTGAGCCCCAACAGAGTCATGGATGTCCTTTGCCATCAGGCGACAAGCCGATCAAGGGAAGCCCTTGAGAAGAGGGTTCGCTGCGCCTTTTCGGACGCCTCGGTGTCTTTGCGCAACTGCCGCCGCTCCTGAGTCTTCTTGTTTCGGTCGGCGTAGAGCTGCGCGACCGTCTCCACGAGGGAAACCTGACGGGAGGTCGTAGCGCCGAGAGCCTGGTTAAGGTGCCGCCCGAGGTGCATGCTTTCCCTCTTAAGCCGGTCAGCATTGACCTGGACATGGCGCTCCATGACGGACCGCAGGTACGGCCAAAGCACTTTAACCCTGCCAGCCTTTTGCGCAGTACCAACCTCAATAAGTATGGCCTCAATGATCTGGGCCAGTTCCTTGCTCTCAAACATAAACCCGGACTTGGTGAGCCGGAAGCACAGCATGAAGACGCATTTCTTGGCCTGCCCGATCATCTTCGCCCGCAGGACGCGGTCCGCCGGCCAGACCAGATGCTCAGCCAGCTTTGCATAGACCCACTTCTCGAAGTTCACGACACGGACACTCATCGGAAGGGTGGAGGGAGGTTGTGCCATGTGAAGGATTGGTTTCACGATAGATTACGGCTCCCAGAGCCGTGTCGCCTAGCTGGCCCCCGACAGTCCCGCCCTCAGAGGAATTCCGCCGCACCGTCGGCCAACTCGGACCTCTCGCCCTTTTCCAGGTGGACACAGGCCACATACGGCAGGCCACGCATCTTGGTCATCACGTGAACCAGTCCGTTTGAACGGGAGTCCAGCGCCGGATGATCGATCTGCGCAGGGTCCCCAAGGAGTATCAACTGGCTGTCCGAGGACATGCGCGATGCGATCGTCTTGATTTCATGTCGAGTGAGGTTTTGGGCCTCATCAACAATGAATATGCTGCGCGGGATCGACCTGCCGCGGATATACGTTAGCGCCTCGATCTGAATTACTCCGCTGGCAATCAGGCGATCCTGCGGCTTCATCGCGCCTCCCTGCTGCGGAGTCAAAGGGGCTGCCTGGCTGTGGCGCTTGCTGACCCGCTTGTTCTCGAACTGCTCGTCGACCTTCCTCGGGGCGAAGATGAATTCGAGGGCATCGTAATAGGGGGCCAAATACGGTCTTAGCTTCTCTTCCATGGTGCCGGGAAGGAACCCGATGTCTTTCCCGAGAGCCATGACCGGGCGGGAAATCATCACCCGGTCGCGATTCGTGCCCTCTCCGAGCACCTGCGAAACGGCAGTTGCCACGGCGAGCAGGGTCTTGCCAGTGCCAGCCTTGCCACTGCACGCTACGAGGGAAATCCGGGGATTGAGCATCGCATCCACAAGGAACTGCTGCTCGAGGTTGCGCGGACGGATCGTCTTGCCTCCGGAGATGTTGAGGTGATCCTGGCTGTTTAGGCGCACAAGCTCGGTCTTCGAGATGGCCCGCGCGGGCATCGTCGCCCCCGATGCGCCCCTGAGGAGCACGTACTCATTTAGGGCGAGGTCGGCGGCCACGAAAGAGCCGCGCCCGGAGCTGGCAAATGCCTGGAGTTCCGCGTCCGTAATGTCCACGGTAGCGTGCGATTCCTCGTCCTGCTGCTCAACGCGTTCATTCAGGTATTCCTGAGCGATCAGCCCGCAAAGGCGGGCCTTAAGCTGCACGTTCGAATCGTTCGAGACCAAAATCACCGGAGGGTCCATCGTCTCCTGAGCGTATAGCGCCGTGCGGATGATCTGGTTGTCCGTCTTCGCCGGGTCACTGAGCACCTGATCGGCGTTCTTGCACCGCACCTTGGCCTTTCTGTCGCGGATAAGAATCTGGATCGTGCCTCCAGACGGGAGGGCGACCCCCTCCTGCATGCTGTGCGTATCAGGGAAAAGCTTTGTGAGCTCACGACTCACCTGGCGGGCGTTGCGCCCCCGTTCACTATCCTGCTCGCGTTTAATGTGGTCGATTTCCTCGACGACCTCCACGGGAAGGATCACGTCGTTCCCGATACCATCAGTCCCTCCAAAACGATATATCGCGAGGGGGTCGATCAACAATATATTCGAATCAAGCAGGAAGCGTTTCGAGGCCGAAACGGCAGGAGTGGCTTCCTTGGCACGACGGGACGGGTTTACGGTCTTCATTGTGTTGTTTGGTTTGGTTGAGAACTGCTGACCTCTAAGTTGTAGCACGACTTTCTGATGGGGAGAGATACGAGGGGGTTGGGTGGCTTAGTTTTGACCTGCGCTAGAGGGAGGCTTCTCTTCCACCCAGCACCACGCCCATGAGCCCACCGGGTATAGGGGAAACGGCTCCTCGCCGTCGCGTTCCACCACCTCAGCCTCCCAGCGGCTCTCCTGCTGGTCGGGCGGATAGTTGGGGTCGATCGTTACGAACGTCCCATCCGGCTCGATGCGAGAGGAGCCCGCGTCCTCGACCTTGGAGAGGTCCTCGAGCATAGCCTTGGCCACCTCCGCAGGGAAATACGGGCAGGCAAACCCGTTCCATGAAATCGGAGCCCGAGTGAAATAGCAGGGGAACGCCTTGTCTCCAAGAGGATCGATCGTCGCAAAGCCAGGGTAGAGATTGTTTAGGTGCAGCATGTAGAAACGGGGGGGGTAGGTTGGGAAGAAGAGGTACGGACCGCCGGCGACCAGCCGTTGCCCGAAAAGCCCGGGCTTTTTCGGCCCGGGCTCGTCCTTTCGAAGAAATCCACGGGCCCCTTACTTGTCCTTTTTGGGGTCCTTCGCGGGCGCTGCGGCTTTTGCCTGAGCCTTGGCCGGCTGAGCCTTCGCAGGCTGGGCGTAACCGCCCGGCCGTCCACCTGGGGCTCCGCGAGCCTCGACACGCCGGACCTCCTCGTGGCGGACGACCTCTCCGTGACGGGTATCAAAGTGTTCGCGCTCATCTCGGCGGCGGAAATCCTCAGCTCTCTCCGCGCGCATCTCGTGGTGCGTGAACGCTCCCCAACGATCGCGGCCGAGTCCTTCGTTGTAGAACCTGCCGCCCTCGTAACGGTAGCCGTTGCGGATCACGCCATGGCCGTAGTAGTAGCCGTAACGGTCGCGGGGGTACCAATAGGCCCGGTAATCATGCTCCCAGAAGTGGTCCGCGCCGATGAAGACGAAGTCGTCCACGCCGAGGCCGAAGTCGACGTCGAGGGCAACCTGGCCACCCCAAAAGAGACCGGCTCCTACGCGGAACTCAGCCGCGGGGGGAAGCGGGGCCCAACCCGTGAAGCCTTCAGCTTCGCCGTGCCGCCACGCGACCCAAGAGGGGCCCCAATCGTAACCCGGGGCCCAGACCCATCCATAGCCTGCCTCGCGGTACCAACGGCCGTAGTGGAAAGCCACATCGCCCCAAGGATAGGCGGACTGCCAGTACATGCCCTGGTCAGTGTATTGCCACGTTCCCTCATCGGCGTACGGCCGCCAGCCGGGGACCTGGCTGGCGACCGTAGGAACCCAGACTACGCCGTTGGCCGTGGTGATCCAGTTGCCATAGGGAGCGAGCTGCTGCTGGAAGTATGCGAGATCGACCTGTGCAGGGGGAGCGGACGCGACCATCGGAGCTCCTCCGCCAATCGAGGCGACGACCTGCCATGTTCCCTTGTTGAAGACCGACATGAGCGAGTTGGCTGCGAGATACAGGTGCCCTCCATTCGTGGATCCAACCGTGGCGTTCTGTCCAATGAGGAATGCATCCTCGTTTCCGATCTTTCCGATCAGCGCGCCAATGGGCAGTCCGGGAACGGAGGGCCCCACACCAAGAGCCGGCTGGCCATCAGGGCCGGAAGGCATCTTGACGAAGCCCAAAACGGTCGAGGCGTTGATGGTGCCGGACGCCTGAAGCGAGACCTGCTCGCCCGGCCCAACGATCAGGCCCGTGTCAAACCACAGGACGTTCGAGGGGAAGTTGATCGTGACAATCCGCGGCGCGATGGGCGGAGGTATCGCTGGGCCCCCTGAAAAGGGCCCCTGCACAGGAAGTGCCGACGCGACGGCCCCCGGGGCTTGCGCCGGGGTCTGTGCAACAGTGGGCACTGGGCCCGTGCCTGCTGGTGCAGAGGCAATGATTGCCTTAATGACCGACTGAGGAACCCCCTGGCTGTTCAAGTAGAGTATCTGGTCGACAGAGAGGCTGGCACCGCCCGCCCCCTTGACCTGGGAAAGCATGATGTCCTCGGACAGTCCCGCCTTCGCGAGCTTCACGATGTCGGCGACATTCGCCGGCAAGTTCACGGTGGGCACCGCGACCTGGGCCGGCGGCGGAGAGCCTCCGGCATTTTGAGCATTGGCCGTCACCGCGAGGGTGAAAGCCGACGAAAATACGAGCGCGGAAAGCGCCAGGAAACGAGTGTTCATAAGAAATGTAGATTTCGAGAACTGAGCCTAATCCGGTTATAGCATGAGGCCCTGACACGGGAGAGATACGCCCCCCTGCCAACCCCCTCAGCGCTCACGGTTGCGAAACCAGCTTCACTATCCGGTAGATTCCGTAGGGAATGAACATGACGCAGAGGAGCCGGTGCCAGCCGAACACGTCCGCCTTTTGAATGGCGTAGAAGAGGTCCATGACAGCCATCCCGTAGATCAGCACCTTGGCCCACTTCCAAAGGACTCCCATATTGTCGCAGAACACGGCGAACCGGGCTTTGAAAAGGGAGGGATCTTGAGGCACGAGGCGCATTGGCTTGTACCCAGATCCTAGCATAGGCGGCGGAAACAGGCCAAAATCGCCCGGTTTGCCGAATTGCCGCAAGACGGCAGGAATGCCCAACTAACGCCCCATCAATTAGACACGCCCCCGACGGAAGCCGGATCGCTCAAAGCGCCTTGGGAGGCGTCTTAGGGGGAGGAACGGACGGTGTATTCCCCTTTACGGCCGCCATTCCCCCGCTCGTTGTAAGCACATTGGGGGCGAATTTCTGCAAAGCAGCGCGGAGAGCAACCTGGTCCACTGGCTTCGGGATGTACGTCTTCAACCCCTCCAAGAGGAGCTGCTTTTCCACCGAGCGCCCGTGCCCGGAGAGCATGATTATAGGAAGCTCAGGGTCTATCTTATGAAGGATGCGGAAGACCTCGTCGCCCATCATCGGCTCCATATTATAGTCGAGAAGGACGGCGTCGATCTCGAGCCTACGATATTTGTAGAGGTCGATTCCCGCCTGTCCGCTTGAGGCGACCAATGTTTCTTTTACGCCTGCCCATTTTGCGGCCCATACGATTGTTTGGCGGATGACTGCTTCGTCATCAATTACGAGTAGTGCGCACACGATAAGAAATATTGTATGGGTTCCGCCGAACATATCGACGCTTCCCACGGGAAAGCCACCCCTAATTAGGGGGTTTTTAGCGAATGGGTAATTTTACCACTGGATTACATCCGGTGTTCAGGTATGCGAGGTTCTTGGACGTATCTATCGTAACGATTCGGGGGATACTCCTGCTTTCTGAATAGCCCGGGTTGAAATTGACCGTGCGATTGCCCGCCAGATATGCGAACCAGTTGCGCGGAGCATGAACATGCCCGGAGAGCACGATTTGCGGAAGCGTCGGCGTGATCGCTAAGTAGTCGTCGAGATCGATCGAGCCGGACATGGCGTTGTCGTTACCACCACCCGTCGTATCAGCGAGAAAGGGGGGCTCATGGTGAAGCAGCACCTGGGCGCCGGCGTAAAACTCGGCCCTCGCTCCTATGCCTTGTGCGCGCATGGGATGAAAAAACGGGACGCACGCAAAGCGCACGCCATCGATCACCTTCGACTGCCCGTCCACGGTCACGTTGGGCCTGGCGAGGCTTCTAAGCCAATTGTCCGTGCGGTCGCTCAGGGGATCGAGGTCGTGGTTGCCGCTCGAAAGCACAAGCTCTCCTTCATAGCGCTCGACCCATTTCGCAACCCATTCGATCTGCTCCTCCTTGGAGGTCCCCCTCCTCGTGCCGACAATTCGGTCCGAGAGGAGGTCTCCAGACAAGGCAAGCACGGCTTTGCGCTTGGTCGCCTCGCGGGCGAGATAAGCGAACCAGGTTTTTCGGAAATGAATATCCGCGCTGTGCAGAATGAGCATGAAAATAGATAAGGACTAACGAGAAAAGGGGCTACGGAATGCAGGCAAGCCGTGAAGTCCGCTCGCCGCGTCCATGAGGACGTGCCCAGCGGATGACAATCTGGGGATTGGACGGGAAGCGAAGTCGATCAAGGACAGACAACCCTTCCTCATCAAGGGTCGCTCCATCAATGCTGAGAATGATGTCGTTGGCGGCCATCCCGGACGCTGCGGCGGCTGATCCGGGTTCAACTGAGAGTACGCAGATTTCGTTGGAGAGGGTGTATGCATGGATGCCTAGCCCGTTGCCGTGGTAGACAATCTCCGAGAGCTTGCGCTGTACGGGGATGGCCACCGGCGAAGAGGGAGGCGGAGCGGCAACCCCCTCCTCAATGTGCGGTGGCTCAACCACCATGGCCTTTACGCCGGCGGCGACTGAGACCTCCGAGACCTTGTCGGCCACGGGAACTGGGGCTGGAGAGGGGAGTATCTGCACCTTCTTGGGCGCGGGCACGACGATCACCGGGATCGCGACAGGAGAGGGAGTGACCCGCGCTGTAGCGGCCGGTTTGGCAACGGGGAGGACCTCGATCGGGACGGGTTGGGCAGGATCGGCCCGGGACTCCATGGCAAATCCGCAGATCACGGCCCCCAGACAGAGGGTCCTGATCGCCTGGCCAATATAGGAGGTTGCGACGCTAAACATGGGTTGAGTGTCCCCAGAGCATAGCACAACCAGCGAAAACAAAATGACTGGCTGCAACCGGCTTTACTTTAACGCCTTAGATCCGTGTAGAGCCACGGCTTTAGCCATGCTCTCAAGCAGGGCTTTCTTTCCGATGCGCGCGGGCAACCCCTTGTAGTCCCATGGCGGCTGCTGGTCGACGATGTCGAACAGTGCAAGGCCCACGGGGTGGGGGAGGTGCTCAGCCACGGCAGCCACCGACTCGTTAACCGATTGCGCTTCGGCCTGGCTCAAGCCCTCCCATCCGCAAACGAGAAGCTTGTGGGCAAGGCTCTTGCAGGGGTCTGCGTTTTGGGTGGCGGTATGCATTGTAAAAAAAGGTACGTTGTTAGAATCCCATTCCGGAGAACTGCTGGTCGATACGCTCTTCCCTCCTCATCTCCTTCCGTCGTTCGTCGATCACCTTCATGCGGGAGTACTGTCCCTCTACCTTAGTGTGGAGATTATCGAGCGAATCAGTGGTCACGGGGGCAAAACCCTTGGCCTTGGGCTGGTAGCTCTCAAGGGGGAAGTTGCCGGTCATGTTGCCCACCTTTCCAAGGGTCAGAAGCCCGCATTTCCTCCAAAGGCGCTCCGCGACGTAGGTTTCATAGGCGGGAACCCGGTGGCATGCGCAGAGATCGTAAACGTCCTTCGGGTCATCCCGGTCGTTGAGGGTCGCCGCCTTGATGTCGATGTACGAGGGGAGGCTTATGCTCGGGATTGAGCCTAGGAGGGGATGGGTCTCCGTGGACTTGGGGGAGATCGACTCGAGGGCGCTAAAAAGATCGACGTTGATCGGAGGCAGGTCCCCTACGCGGAGGGAGCCTTGGTACATTCCGCAGGATTCGTCTCCGTCCATGGCTAACCGGTTCCCGTAGGCCTTCTTGAGCTTACGGAAGATCGGCTCGGGACTATCGAAGGCCCCCCTGGTGGTGAGATCCACGTCCCACGACACCCGATGCTTCAGGTGGTGCGTCGCGATAGGGCCGGTCCCCTTGATAAAGCACTTTTTCCGGAGGTCGGGCACCTTTGCGGCCATGTCTGAGCAGATGGCTCCGTAAGCTTCGCGGTATTGCGCAAAGCTGCTGAAAAGGCCTTCCCCAGGGAGGGCTGTTACGGACGACGGCTGCATATGTCTCTGCTCAGGTTCTAGCACATGACAGAGCTACGTCCTCCAATTGGAGGCTCCTTGGCAGTCAGTGGCCGCCGAACGGGGCCCACTTCCTCTTCTCGCGCCTCCAAATCGTGATCCCCCAAATCGAGGGGGCATCGTACTCGAAGACCACCTCCGCCGAGTCCTCCTCAATGAGAGGGAAGACACCGCCGGAAAGGAGCCTCATCGCGCTGGCTATCTGCCTACGTTGCGTTTTCACCGTGGGCTCATCGCACCGGTCGATCTTCGTGCAAAAGACGACGCCTTTGGACATCTGACGGGAGGGGATCGAAGCCTTGGGATTCGGCTGCTTCGTTCCGCGTTTCTGCACCGTGATGATCAGTGAGCCCAAGGCTCCTTTGAACGGGTTTTTCACGGGGAAAAGGGTTCCTTCTACCGAAGCCGTTACGCGATCTCCTCTATAACCTCGGCAACCACCCTGGCCTGAAGCTCTTTGTAGGCCTGGAGGATTTCCGTTGAGGGGACGCCCTCGCGTTGGTGAATCACGTCCTCGCGTTCCTGACTCCGCCGCGCTAATGCGAGCGTATAGGTCCCGCCCTTATCGCCTGGGTAGATGAAAAGCTGAAACTCGTTGACGGATTCGCGGATGGGCTCATCCACCCCTCCCTTTCTGTCGGCCTTGTAGACTTCCTCGAGGCTCGCCATGGCACTGCGGAAGCCAACCGGCCCAAAGAGGTCGCGAGCGTAGTAGTTCGTCATCGACCCGGTGTCTGCCACGAAGCACGCAATCGGACTGTTGCCGCCAGAAAAGTCCTCGTCGTTCGGGGCATCCTCTGCTGCGAACGCGAACGCGAACTCATCCTCGCTGGCGGCCATAGGGTAGCACTCCACGAGGTTCGCGAGGTCCACTTGCTCGACGTTCCGCGTCGCCTCGTCAACGATCGCGGAGAAATCCGCGAGAGGAATAAGCCTGCAAGGGGCGTTCTCCTCCTGCTGGCTCTGGATGTGCTTGCAGCCATCAGCCTCGGTCTCGGCATTGACGACCTTGATCTTGATTTCCCCCGTTGTGACGGGAGCGTAGAATGCGATGAATGTGGTCATTGGAAGAGATTACGGTTCGCTCGACTTGGCGTGCCTTAGCCGGAGCTTTGCTCAGAGCTCACCAGCGCTGTCCCAGTTGCCGAGTGGACGACCTCTTCAACGCCCCATCCGTCGATATACTCCTCCAGGCTACCGGCCTGCAAAATGGACGCGATTTGCTCGGAGAGATTCTCGGCGATGCATTTCTTGTCGATCGGCCCCGAGTAGAGGCCAAGCGTGAGCGAGAAGGACGCCCGCACACTGAGGCGCACCTCAACCTCCTCGGACCTGGCTAAGGGCGGTTTTGGGGTGCTTGCGGCTGGCGTGGGAGGGAGTGGCGATGGAGTTTGCATGAGGTTCAAGAGGTACGATAGGAGGCGCTGGCCGCCTGCTTGGCCGCCAGTTGACGTGTCTTTTCCCGCTCGACCTCGTGCGGCCACTGGCTCTGGGCGATCACCTCGCGCAGGGCGGAGGCAAAGACATCGCCCCGAAAGCCCTGGTCCGGCTCGTCCGGACACGTCACGAAACACCCAACCAGCCCCAGCCGGGCATCCTCGTCCTTGTCGAGGACGTTGGCCACGAGGACGACCTTTCGCCTATCGTCGTTTACATGCTCGAAGTGGACGCTGTGGAAGCTCTGGCCCGAGCAGCCGTTGCGGTGATGGGCGACGCTTAAGACCTTGCCGACGTGAGACCCGGCAGGCCCGTGTCTTGGAGAGATGAGTTGGCTCATAGGATAGGATTCGTTTCTTCGCTAGAGATACGCCGCAGCCCCGTTCCTCCGTCCGATGGCAGGTGCTATGCAGCCTCGCGGACCCGCTGGGGCTCGATAGCTCCACGGAAGCGGTCGGGAACCGGCATCCGCCGCAGAAACCCCGTTGTTATCGAAAAGAAGCCATTCTCCAAACGCTGAGCGACTGTTCGGACGTAGGCATCGCACTCGGGACTGAGCAGAATCTCCTTCAGCATTTCGGGGGCGAGCCCATGCGAAGGGACCGCGATTTGGACATTGTGATCGGTAGGGACAACGCCCTCCGGAAGCTCGATGACGCGGATCCTCCGGGCGATGCGCGGGATCAGGAATCGAACACCCGAGAGAGGCAGATTGATCGGCTCGGCGGGGAGCCAGTAGATGCCGTTGCGCTCAAACCGGTCCTTGCACTTGGCCGGCAGGGTTCCAAAGCCCGCAAGGAGATGCTCCTTGAGGAGGCCTGTCGGCTCCTCGGCTTTGGTGGTCCTGATGACGAAGCGGCTGGGTGCGGTAAGGACGTCCCTGTCCCGGTCGATGTCTTCCGTGTCCACTGCGGGGCTCAGGGTCGCAAAGGGAGCGAGGCGGGCCGCCGTGGCCTGGTCGACGACAAAGACGTTCTTGCCGCCTATCCAAGGGGCCAACCGGACATCCGCAACATCCGCGAGCGTCATCGAGAAGTCCGCATGACCGCCCCCAGAAAGCAGGACATCCGGCGAGATGGGTTGCGTCCGCCCGCCGGTGAATTCGAGCACCACCTCGATGGGATGAATGCGCGGCAGTGAGCCTTTAACCCTGCGCTTCGGCCTATAAAAGGCGCTCTCTACGTCGAGTCGCTCGATATGGGATAGCCCAAGGGTGCGACCAAGCTTGGATCGAAGTTCGGCTGTGGTCAGGTTGATGAGCCAGCGGTCCGATGTGACAAGCGCGATCACTCCGTTAGCGGGCAGTATCTCGGAACAGCGATCGAGGAACGCGTGGAGGATATCACCCTGGGCGTAAGCGGGAACGATCTTGCCGTAAACCTCACGGAAATAGGTCGGCAGGTTCGTCACCCGAAGGTAGGGCGGATTGCCCGCAATCATGCTGAATTCACCAGCTACGGGTGAATCACAGAGGAAGTCACCCTCCACGATCATGTCCCGTGCTGCGGTTTCCGCTCCTTCGTTACTCCAGCCCCGGCGCACGAGGTACTCCGAAATCCTGTCGCGCGCCTCAGCAACGGCCCCGGGATGAATCTCCATCCCTGAAACCCGTCCCACGGAGGCAAAGTCACTCGGGGCAAAATCCATGAGGTCAAGGGCCCCGATCAGAAACGAACCGTCCCCTGCACTCGGGTCGAGGATGCGCCCTTCGCGCTTCGGCCAGCCTATCCGGCGAAGCAGTCCTTCGACGACCGGGCCCTTGGTATAGATGGCCGTCGCCGCATGAAGCTGGTCAACGGCTTCCGCCCGGAGGTCCTCAACAGTTGAAAAGAGCATCGTACCCCAGAGATACGGGGGCGAGGTACTCGAATCCTAGGGCAGCCCTGCCTGGTAGGCCTTTCTGGTCTGAGGGCCCGTTTACCGCTTGAGACGGCCCGAAAGCCCGGCCGTTCAGGGCCGGGATGAAGGGCCGCCCGGATAGGACCGTTTGGACGGATGCCGGAGGTTGCAGCTAGCCTCGTGCCGGCGGTGGATTCCGGAGGGTCTCGCCCAAAAGAGCGGGCTCGACCATCTGCTTGCCGGAGTTGTCTGTGCCGAGTTCAAGCACCCGCTCTCCTTGGGGCCTAACGTAAGACTGATACGAGCCGACGGCGGCATTGTATGCCTCGCTGGCCTTGGACAAACCTGCGCGGATCCCGTCGAAGTGCTTTACGAAGGTAGCCACCCGGGAGAACAGTTCCCCTGCCGCCTCCGCGATCTGCTGGGCATTGGCAGCTTGGTCCGCCTGCTGCCAGGTGACGCTGACGGAGCGAAGGAGCGCGATGAGCGAGGCTGGCGTGGCCAGCATGATGCGCCGCTGGGCCGCCCAAATGATGAGCTCCGAATCCCCTTCGAGCGCAGCTGAAAACAGCGACTCAGCGGGCAGGAAGAGAACGATGTGGTCCAGCGCATTCGGGTATTGCGAAGGGTAGTCACGAGCGGCTAGGTCCTTGATCGTCTGACGGAGCTTGTCTGCGTGCGCCTTGAGCGCCTGGGACCGTTTTACCTCGTCGCTTTCATGCAGCGCATTGAGGAATTCCAGATCGGGAACCTTGGAATCGACGATGATTACCCGATTCCCCGGGAGTTTCACGATCATGTCGGGTCTCTTGTCGTCCGACCCTACCTGCTCGATAAAGTCGCAGTGGGGTGAGAGCCCGGAGGCCTCGACCACACGCCTTAAGGTTTCCTCTCCCCATTTGCCTCTTGCTTGGGAGGACCCGAGGACTCGACGCAGTTGAAGTGTTTCTCCCGCGAGCCCGGTGCTCTGCTGTGTGAGGGTTTCGAGCCCCTTGGTGAGTTCGCCCAAAGCCTTGGCCTGGTTGTTCTCGGCCTCCGCAAGGCGGGTCTGGTAGGTCCTAAGGAGTTCCTCTGTCGGCTTAACAAGTGCCGCGATAGCCTCCTGCCTCTTCGCGAGGTCGCCCTTGGCGCTCTCGGCGTGCTTCGACATCGTCTCGTTGGCCAAGGTAAGAAATTGCGGCTGGAGTTTCGCCAATGCTTCGGCGCTCAGCGAGGCAAACGCCTCCCTCATCTGTCGGAGAGCATTGACCTGATCCTCCTTTAAGGCCGCGAGCTGTTTCTCCGTCGCCTTACGATCTTCAGCTATGCGCTGGTCTGCTGCGCGCACCTGGGCCTCGGCTCCCGCCCGTGCCGTCTCAGCCTTGAGGCGACTATCGTTCGCCCGGATGAGTTCGGCGTGCAGCCCCTCATTCTGCCTGCGCAATTCGGCCTCAATTCGCCCGTCGCTCTCGGGGATTGGGGCGGGCTTCCTCCCAAAGAGCCAACCAACGAAGCCGCCTACAGCGAGGCCGCCGAGAGAAAAGATAACGTAAAGGATTTCAGGGGTCATTGTAATCAGGGTCTTCCGCAGCCGTTAGGCATCCAATGGGAGTATAGCACTGCATGCGCTCGGGTTCATTGCGATAGTTACGGCAGCCCGTAAGTCCTATCGACAGCCCATTTTTGAGCAATAAACGACTCGGCTCGGGCAAAATACGCCTAGCCGGATGCTTAACTAGAAGCGAGAATGGTACGATTGAAGAAATGTACCCTTAATCTGTTACGGGCGCTCCGGCGTCAGAACACCCCAAAGCAAGCCATCAATGCCCCTTCCTGAAGCACCGACCGCTCGCAATGAGCGTCATCAGGGAGGCGACGCGCCCGACATCCTCGAGTCCATGCATTGGACGGCACAGGTTGTCCGTGAGGATGATAAGCTCCAGTGGAAGGACTTTGCCGTTTCACGTTCCGACCTAACTACCAACGTCTTCGGCATCAATGCGTCCACAAATACGCACGAGCTCTGGAACAACGTGACAGCGCCCGATCTGGACGCCATGACCGCCAAGAGCAACAATGCCATCCTCGCGGGGGACAGCGGCTACGACCAGGAGTACAGGGTCGTCCGGAATGGCCGACTCTTCTGGCTCGGTGAGCACGTCCAGGTCAGCCCCACGGGTATCGGGGCTTGGGAATTGCATGGGGCGGTCACGGACATCACCTCCCTCCGCGAGGGCAAAACGGCCTACGCAACCAGCGAGGTCGACGTCCAGCAGATCCTGAAGGTCTCCGACTGCCTGCTCTGGCGCGCCCAAGTGTTCAAGCGTCGAGAAGGGGTTAACCCGGATTGGGTGCTCCAGATTCCGCCATCAAACCTCTACCGTAAGCTGTTTGGAGGCGATCCCCCCGCCCGCTCCATGAAACTTTGGGATGAGCACATGGTGCCAGACCTTCCCGAAATGAGCGCCCGAAGCAATGCCGCCATTCTGGGGGGAGCCCCCGACTACGAGCAGGATTACCGGGTCCTGATCGGCGGCAAGGTGCTCTGGATGCACGAGCATGTATCGGTTGTGGCTGTCGGGCCCGGCGAATGGCTGCTTACCGGCATCCTGATGGATGTCACCTCCGCCCACTTGACAGAGGAGGCTCGAAAGAAGAGTGAGGCCCAATTGGAGCAGATCCTGGCCGCTGCCGACTGCCTGATTTGGCACGCGATCGTGACCCAAGAGCAGGCCGGCGCAAACAAGTGGGACATCATCCCCACGAAGTCGGCGCTCTACACGAAACTCTTTGGTGAGCCTGTCGACACGGCAGAGCGGCTCGTCCTACGGTGGGAGGATCTAAATGTGCCCGAGCTCCCCGAAATGAAGAGGCGGGGTCAAGCCGCCCTAATGTGCGGGCTGTCCAGCTACGAGCAGGAGTTCAGCGTCATCAAGGCGGAGTCAACCTATTGGCTTCGGGAACAAGTCTCGATCAAGTACGTGTCCGAGAAGGAATGCGACATGGTGGGCGTCATTACGGACGTCTCCAACAAACGGAAGGTCGAGGAAGCCCTTGCCGATGAAAGGGAACGGCTCGCTGTCACACTGCGCGCGATGACCGAAGGCGTGATCACCACCGATACGGACGGATATATCCAATTCATCAACCCAGCGGCCGTCATCCTGACCGAATGTGACGCCGCCTCCGCCGCCGGACGTCCCATCACGGAGGTCTGCACGCTTCAACACCCGGGGCAGGGAACCAGCGTCCTAAGCCAGATGACCAGCCAAGGGGATAGGGTGGCCGAATTACCCCCGGGGACCAGCCTCATCACCAAGAAGGGGCCCCGCACCGTCGAGGGATGCTGCGCACCCATCCACTCCGCGAAAAGCAAGGTCATCGGGATCGTTCTCGTATTCCGCGACGTCACCGAGCGGGGGCGCCTTGAGCAGGAGCTTGTCAGGGCCTCCAGACTCGAATCCGTTGGCATCCTGGCCGGCGGGATAGCCCACGACTTCAACAACATCCTCACGGCGGTCATTGGTTACCTCTCCCTGGCAAAGCTCGATATCGACGGGGACTCGGAAGCCGGGAGATGCCTGCGTGAGGCCGAGAGCGCCTCTCTACGGGCCCGGGACCTGACACAGCAGCTCCTGACCTTCTCCAATGGCGGAGAGCCCGTGCGCATGGCTGTGGACTTCAGCACCATTGTCAGGGAGGTCGCCGATTTCGGCATCCACGGATCCGCGGTCAAGAACGTGTTCGATCTGCCGGAAGACCTTTGGCCAATCGATGCCGACAAAGGCCAGATAGGGCGCGTCGTCCAAAACATGGTCATTAACGCCGTTCAGGCCATGCCCGAAGGAGGAACCATTAGGATCGCAGCCAGTAATGAGCAGGTCACAGGATACACGGGCCCGGCGCTCGACCCTGGCGACTACGTCCATATCTCGGTCGAGGACACTGGCACAGGCATCAAGCCCGACAACCTAGCCCACATCTTCGACCCCTATTTCACCACAAAGGCGTCAGGCAGCGGCCTTGGACTGGCGGCCGTCTACTCGATCATCAAGAAGCATCGCGGCCTCATCACCGTTGAGTCCGCGATCGGGCAGGGGACAACGTTCCACATTTGGCTTCCGGCCCTTCGCGCGACAAGCACCGAGGAAACGAGAGACGCCCCCGGCACCCTTACCCAACTGAAAGGCCGCGTTCTCCTCATGGATGACGAACCCACCATCCGGCACATGGCTGCGATACTCATGCGCCGTGTCGGCCTTGATGTCGTCACGGTCTGCGACGGCCGTGAGGCGGTCGCGCATTTCGAGGTAGCCCACCGGGAAGGGAACCCATTTGCGCTCGTTATCATGGACCTCACCGTTCCCGGAGGGATGGGGGGCAAGGAAGCCATCGGATATTTGAAGGAGATCGACAGAAACGTGAAGGTTGTCGTCTCCAGCGGCTACTCCAGCGACCCGATACTTGCCAATTACAAGGAGTACGGCTTCTGCGGGGTGATCACCAAGCCTTACGACGTCGCTACGTTCAACCGGGTCATCGCTGGCAGCCTCGAACGGGCGGTAGCCTGAAGCTGGAAACCCATCGGGATTCGAGCCTGGCAGGCTAAGCCTTGTACTCCCACTTCGGATCCCCCAGGGAACAAACGTGCTCCTTGTGGTGCGCGCCCTGGTCAACGATGCAGAAGGCGAGATTGCGCAGGAGGGTGCGAATCCAGATGAAATCGGCCTCCTCGAGGTCGAGCTCCGTGTGCTCCGGCGCCGCAAGATCCATCATCCAGACGTCGGCCTCGGGTTCGACCGCAGCGTTGTCCGCCGCGAACTGGATTCCTTCCGGGTCGTTGGTGATGTAGTTCAGGTAGATGTTATTCAGGCTCCTAAAGGCTTTTTGCGCATGGGCCTTCCTGCCGAAGCAGACGATGGCGCGCATGAAGGCGGTTTCGAAGTCGACATGGTGCAGGAAGATGTGGGCCGCGTCCCCAAAGAAGATGATTTTGTACGAGAACCCGGGGTACTTAACGAGCGGCTGCAGCTCGTAGTCGGTGATATTCTCAGCAAAACGCTTCACCGAAGGGGCAAGCATGGCGAGCGCGTCCGCAGGCGGCCGGTCCAGCATCTTGGGGTGTCCGAAGGCCATTGAACTGTAGAGCATCTGGTTCATTTCTTTATCTATCCAGATTCTAGCAGGTGGGCCTAAAAAACGCGAAAATCCCCCCGAACCGAGCTACCGGTGCCGGGGGGATGAGAGTGAAACGAGGCGTCTTAGCTCCGAACGACGGTCTGTTCGCCTTCGCGCCGGCGGTCGACGTGGTTGGCCTCGTCGCGGGGGATCTCGTTGTTCGAAACCACTACCAGCACGGCCTCCTTGGTCTTAACCCAGAGGTCGGCCTCCTTGAAGAATTTGGCGGGAACGCCATCAAGGCTTTCTCCGACTGTCTTTACCGGATGAAGCCTCCCGCGTTTTGATGCGTTAAAATCATACGCACCCTTGTAGATGCGCTCGAGAGCGGTCGCCACGGACTCCTCCTCAGGGATTTGGACAACCCAGGCCACAAGATCGGCCTTCGGCATCTTACCCTCGGGGTCGCTCACGATGACGCAGAACTGCTTCTTTTGCTTGGGTTCACCCTCCCCCTCGGCGGGATCTGGCTGGGCGAGGAGGTTTAGCTCCTCTATAACCCTGCGCAGGAAAGCCGGTTCGGCTTGGTTTTTCTTCAGGACTTCAGCCACCTTGTTAATGTCTAGTTTTGCCATAAGGGATTGGGATATCCCTTAATCATAGCACGTCGCCAAAAACGCCTCGAATTTCCCTCCTTCAGTCCGGCTCCCCCCGGATCCTAGTGCTATAAGATAGGGATGAAGCCGCAGACCAACGAGCAGAACCGGGCGATTTTCGTGATAGGAGACTCCGAGGTAGGAAAGACCACGAGCGCGCTGTTTCTGGGCGAGATCCACGGGCTGAAGGTGGGTAACTGTTCGGACGTCATCTACGCCGAGGCTTCTCGGAGGATGGGGGTGGACGAAGGGTCGCTTAGGGCGATGCCCAAGAACGACGTACGTCCTACCCTTGTTGCGATCGGTGATGAGCTGGCCTCGGTCAAGACGACGCACATGGTCGACGCCCTGGTTGCGGACGGGGTTCGTGTGATCTCAGGCATCCGTCGTCCACAGGAATTCAACGAAGCCAAGGAAAACCTCACCAAGGAGGGCTTCGCCGTAACGACAATCTTTATCGAAAACCCCCTTAAGCCAGCCCGTCCCCCGGACAGTACCCGGGTGTCGCCTGCGGACGCGGACCACGTGGTCGTCAATGGCGGCGGTTTCGAGGACCTTTGGAATAGGCTGAATGCCTTGGGCACGCCCCCTCCCCAGCAGCTCGCAAGCTCCCGCAGGCTCATCATCGCCCGGGGCCCAAATCCCGAGGAGCGCAATTCCCGCATAGCGAGGTTCCCTGGCCCGCGGATCAATGCCGCCGAAGGGATGGACGTATCGATCGATGCCTCCAAGGCCCTGAACAGAGGGGTTCCTGCGGTCGCTGTGACTGGGGGATTCACCCGCCTGCACGATATGAAGCCCCTGGTGGTTGCAGCACTGGCGGCCGGCTACAAGATCGACGTGAGCGAACCGCCGAAGGGCGAGACCCTGCCGCAGGACTGGGAGCGCGGGGGGCTGCGCGAAATCCTGGCTTCTCGGTCACCCGAACAGCGAAGGGAAGCCTGCATGAGGGAGTGGGAGAAGACAGGGGCCATCGAGAACACTTTTTCGCGCATGGAGGCCTCGGCCCATTTGATGAAGGCCTATGCCCCGGAATGCCAGGTCCTCGTGAAGGAAGGGTTCTTCTCGAATCTGCCGTCGAGTGCCAATTTCCTCCGCGAGCCGAGCGCGGCCGAGCACATGCTGATCGCCCAACGCAACCTTGGCTTCTTCGAGACTATCGGGAGCAAAGTGCAGCCGAGCATGGCCGCCTAGGCCGCCATCAATGGAGCAACATAGCAAGGATGGACGCCGCGGCGGGGCGCTTGGCCTCGGCGATTGTAGGCATGATGGACCTATACAGCAGTGTCTTGCCGGCTCCGCATCACGGAGCTACGGTCTTCGGAATAGTGATCGACAGTGAGGAAGCCTCAGCCGGCTTGGCCGTGGAGGACGAAGAAGGGGGCGTCGCCAGGGGCGGAGGAGGGGACCCAGGGGCAACCGGCGAGGGGATGCGCATGGCTTGCATCTTGGAAAGGCTCTCTGCCAGCTCGGGATGGGCCCTTAACGTTGCTCGAAAGAGCAGGTCCACTCTTTCGTCGATGAGATCGCGTATCTTGGCATCCAAGACCCGGAGCTCGGGATTCGTTGAGGAGGTTTCCATCATGGCCTTGTCGACTTGGGCAAATT
>Ga0302319_10004517_pt1 | contig 28538 bp, 22 predicted proteins | sample Bog_T0_2_FD_203319 | JGI IMG/M metagenome (GOLD analysis project Ga0302319, IMG submission 203319) | Peat permafrost microbial communities from Stordalen Mire near Abisko, Sweden - Bog_T0_2 | ecosystem: Environmental > Terrestrial > Soil > Wetlands > Peat | place: Sweden: Abisko, Stordalen Mire... | reverse complement strand
CCGCGCAGGGGATTCGCGTGAGTTACAGGCTCACCAATCGGCTGATAGATTCTGCTGGGCGAAATATTCACGACTCTTAAACTCTAGAACGCTTTTACATAAGGTGGTTAGTTACTTACGGGCGCTATGCGCCGTTCACTGGTAACGAGCGGGGACTTGCACTCTCGCAATGAAACAAGAAAAACTCCTATACAGTGAAAAGAAAATAGCCCGATCGATTTCTCTTCTAGCGTTTAGGAAAACTTACTGCGTCTCAAGGGGAACCGATAAAATAGAGCTGTCGATTAAGTTAGGTCTTGCTCCGATGATACACATTTCCGGGGCTCTTGGACTTGCCGGATTCCCCGCCCTTGAGATTCGATCGCGTTCACCGCAAGGGTTCAGCCATTGAGGTTCCGCAGCACACGAAAAGGACATCGCAATGAATGACATTGCATCAACATCACGCCAGCCACTAGCACCGTTTCGTATCGATCCTTGGTATTCGCCCCGCGTGTGGGGGTTCCACGATCTTCGGCCTTGGTTCAACAAGGTGTCGGAGAAGGAGGCGCTGGGCGAAGCGTGGCTCACGGGCGACCAGTGCCTGATCGCTACGGGACCGCATGCCGGCAAGACATTGGGCTCTTTCTTCGCCGAAGCGGGAGACGCTCTGCTGGGCGCCTCGGCCCAAGCGGCCGGATCTCCACTTCTGATCAAGGTGCTTTTTGCGCGCGAGAAGCTGAGCGTGCAGGTGCATCCGGACGACCGCATGGCACAGAAGTATGGCGACCCGCGCGGAAAGACCGAGTGCTGGTATGCGCTGGCTGCCGAGCCTGGAGCGGAGGTTTATGCAGGTCTCAAACCGGGAGTCACGCTGGAGCAGGTAAGGGCGGGTATCCAGGACGGCACACTGGAGCAAAGCCTGAACGTGCTACCGGTTGAGGCTGGAGACATGATCTTTGTGGATGCTGGAACGGTGCATGCGATCTGTCCGGGGGCCATCCTTCTGGAGACGCAGCAAAATAGCGACCTCACCTACCGGATGTTCGACTACGGACGCCCGCGCGAGTTGCATATCGACAAGTCTCTGGAGGCAACGCGGCTGGTGACCCGAGCCGGCAAGGTTCGTGCCGAGCCTCTTGCCGATCGCGCGGTGCTGATCGATGTGGAATACTTCCGGGTGGAGCGGCTGCCCGTAGATGGAACGCGCGCCAGTTCGACACTCTCAGGGCAGGAGGAGTTGACTCCGGGGCTGGCCTACCTGTTTGCAGCTTCGGGCAGGGGCAAAGTGTCGGGACCGGACTTTGAAGCGGTGGACTTGCCGGAGCGGGGCATCGTAGCTATCCCCGCGACTTCGCCGAAGTTTGCGGTCGAGGATTTGGGTGGGCTGGACTTGATTCGCATTATTCCGAATTGGCCGAGAGCAGGAGCGTAAGGAACGCCGGTGCTCCCGTGCCGGATCAAGCCGGTCGCTCCGCGGCTCGCAGGAGCGACCAGGCAAGAGTGACAGGCTTGCGGCAAGTCAGGGGGTTGGCGCACCCCACGCCGAGGAAGGCGATTGTGCAGCAGGAAAAAGGGGACATCACGCTGCTGTTGGGCAGGTGGAACGACGGCGAAGCTTCGGCCTTTGAGGAGCTGATGCCGCTGGTCTACCCGCACCTGCGCCAGGTGGCGGCGGCTTATGTGCGGCGGGAGCGGAATCCCGACTTGCTCCAGGGCACAGCGCTGGTTCATGAACTGTACCTCCGCCTTCTCAACCAGAAGAAGGCCGCCTGGGAAGATCGCCGGCACTTCTATACGTTCTCTGCGCGGGCCATGCGGCTTATCCTGATCGACCATGCCCGCGAGATGCAGGCGCAGATGCGCGGCGGCGGCCAGGAACGGGTACCGCTGAGCGAAGAGCTTGCCTGGATCAACATCGGCAGCCCGGAGATGCTGGACTTGAACCGGGCCTTGGACGAAATGGCGGCTCTGGACGCGAACAAGGTGCAAATGGTGGAATTGCGGTACTTTCTCGGCTGCACAGCCGAGGAGACGGCTGAGTTGATGCAGGTTTCCAAGGCCACGGTCGACCGCGAACTTCGCTTCGTGAAGAGCTGGCTGTACCGGCGCATGGGGCCTTCGGCGCCCTCGGGGAGTGAACTGGCCTAGCCGGCACGATTCATTTTGTCCCTATTTGACGCATTCTTCAGTGAGGATCCTCGCCGGACGCGATTGACGTGCCATGAACGAAACCACGGAAAGCTTTCTTCAGATTGAAGCCATCTTCAACGAGGCGCAGGATGCGCCCGAGCACCTGCGCCCTGGATTGATTGAGTATCGAGCCAATGGCGATCCGGCCCTCGTGTCCGAGGTGTGGTCGTTGCTGAAGGCCTGCGAGGAAGCCGAGCACGTCACCGCAAACCGGCAGGTCGACGCGGAGACGGGGCGGGAGCGCTCGGCGGCACCACGGCGCATTGGACCCTATCTTCTCGACCGTCTGCTGGGTCGGGGTGGCATGGGCGCCGTCTACCTGGCGCACCGCGCCGATGGGCAATTCAAGCAGGACGTCGCCATCAAGCTCATCGATTTGCCTTTGGCGACCGAGGTTTTCCGCGAGCGATTTCGCCAGGAACGCCAGATTCTGGCCGGACTGCAGCATCCGTTCATCGCTCGGCTCCTGGATGGCGGGCTCACCGAAGACGGCGATCCCTACCTGGTGATGGAGTACGTGAATGGCAAGCCCATCCACCTGTTCTGCCAGCAGCAAAGCCTATCCCAGGGAGCACGGATGGAGCTCTTTCTACGGGTCTGCGAGGAGGTGCAGTTTGCACACCAGAATCTCGTTGTGCACCGCGATCTGAAGCCGGACAACATCCTGGTGGCGGACGATGCAACGCCGCGCCTGCTGGACTTCGGCACGGCCAAGCTCCTGTTACCGGACCGTGGATCGCCGGGGAGCGAGTTGACCCGCGAAGGTTACCAATCCTTTACGCCACAGTACGCCAGCCCGGAGCAGGTGCTGGGAAATCCCATCACCACCGCTTCCGACACGTATTCACTGGGTGTTTTGCTGTATTTGCTGCTAACCGGGGCGTTGCCCTACGAGTTGACCGAATTGACCACGGCGGAGATGCTGCGGGTGGTGTGCGATCGACCGCCGCGCCGGCCCGCCGAGGCATCGGCGTTGGGCCGGCATCTGGATGCGGATCTGGAAGCCATCCTGCTAAAAGCGTTGCGCAAGGAGCCGCAGGAACGCTACACGACAGCGGCGCAGTTGGCCGCGGATGTGCGGGCGTGGCTGGAGGGAAGGCCGGTTGCAGCCCGGCGAGGGACGCTGCGCTACCGAGCACAGAAGTTTGCCCGGCGGCACCAGTTGGGACTAGCCGGCGCGGCGCTTCTGGCCGCAACAGTGGTGGCGGGGATTTCCGGAGTGGTCTGGCAGGCGCGGGTGGCCAACCAGGAGCGCCGTAAAGCCGATGCGCGCTCGGCGGACCTGCGCCAGCTAAGCAACAGCCTACTTTCCGAGCTGGACGAAGCGATCAAGGACCTGCCGGGATCGACCCAGGTACAGAAACTGCTGGTCACCCGGGTGTTGGAGCACCTTGACCGCATGGCCGGCGATGCCCAGGGCGATCGCCAGACGCAGCTCGATCTGGTGGATGCCTACACGCGGCTGGGCAACATTCAGGGCAATCCGTATGAGCAGAACCTGGGCGACCCGGCGGGAGGGCTCGCCAGCGTGGGCAAGGCCATTGCCCTGGCCCAACCGCTCGCGCCGCAGACTTCCAAGGACCGGGATGCGTTGCGCGCGCTTGCCTGGGCACAGGAGTGCCGGAGCGAGATTCTGTTCGGCGCTGCACGCACGCCGGAGGCAATCGCCTCGATGCGCGCGGGGGTCGCGGCCTATGAAAGGGTAGTTGCCTTGCCGGGAGTGACGCCGGCGCTTCTTGGCGATGCGGCCGCTGCGTACGGCACCTTGGGCGACGAACTCGGGCAGAGCGGCACGGCGAGCATGGCCAACTCCGCCGACGCGCTGGTCGCGCTGCGCAAGGCGATCGAGCTCGACAACCGCGCACTCTCGATCGATCCGACATTTCCCCGTGCGCACCGCGGTCTGGCCATCATGCAGATGAAGGTCGGCAGCGTGGAGATGGAGACCAATCCGGCGCAGGCCTTGCGGGACTTTGAACTCGCCGCACAGCGTGCCACGGCCCTGCCGAAAGATCAGCAAGGCACGCTCGTTACCATGCGCATGCGCTCGATGATCCAGCGAAAGGAGGCCAACGCGTTTAGCGGGATGGGGCAATACATCCAAGCGCAAGCGCTTTTCCATCAAGTCGAGTCCGCTCAGCAGACGCTCGCTGCCGGCGATCCGCAGGACCTTCGCTCGCAGTCCGACCTGGAGGTGATCCTCGCCGATGAAGCCGTGAGTCTGGACGATGCGGCCAACCCGGTTCTGGCCACCGATCCGGCAAAGCGCGCCGAAAATCTCGTGGCAGCGCAGAAGATGTGGGGCCGCGTGATCGAGACGACACAAAAGATGGTGAAGCAGGATCCATCGAATGTGAATTGGCAACAGACCTTCGCCGATGCCGAGGTGCGCGGTGGAACCGATCGGACACTTCTGCATCCATCGCGCGATTCCGCGGCCTTGGCAGCGAAGGGCGTTGCCGCCCTCGAGCAGATGGCGAGTAAGCCGGACGCTTCTCCGATGACTTTGGACCAGGCGGCCAGCGATCTTGTGCGCGTCGAGCCTGCGTCGCTGAAAAATCCGGAGTTGGCTGTTCGCTTTGCGGAGCGCCTGGTCGCTCTAGGGCATCGGCAAAGGGCAGCGCAGCTTCTCACGTTGTCCCAGGCCTATCGCGCGGCAGGGCAGGCAGACAAGAGCCGTGCGACGGCCACCGAAGCGCTTGCCCTTCTGCCTCCAGCGGACGCAACCGCCTCGAAATCCAATATTCGCAAGCTGCTGGAACAGCTGGCAAAAAGCGATCGCTAGAGGCGTGCCTTGAGCAGGTCCGAAGTGCAGCCGCGGATCCTTCGACTTCGCTTTGCTCGGCTCAGGATGACAGGTTTGTTAAAACAATCACTGACTCATCGTACGTGACGTTACTTCCGTGCCGGCGACGAACACACGCGGACGGAGCGGCGCAGCGACGAAGTAGGCAAGCTCGCGGTAGTCACGGAATTCGTGGATGAGGAGGTCGGCCTGCTTGCCGATCTCAAGAGAACCGACTGTGTCGCCCATACCAAGGCTGTAGGCCCCGTTGATGGTGGATGCGGTCAGCGCTTCGGCAGGCGAGAGCCCCATCTGCAGGCAGGCCAGCGAAAGGATGAAAGGCATGGAGGCGATGGGTGAAGAGCCGGGATTGAAGTCCGTGGCGAGGACGATGGCGAGTCCAGCGTCGACCATTTTGCGCGCGGGAGGGTACTGCGTGCGGCTGAGCGCGAAGACGGAGCCGGGCAGGAGAACCGGCTGGGTGCCTGCAGACCAAAGGTGGAAGAGGTCTTCATCGTCGATGGCTTCAAGGTGGTCTGCGGTGGTCGCTCCAAGGATAGAGGCCATCACGGCTCCGGTGCCAGGTCTGAATTGCTCTGCGTGTACGCGCAGCCCGAGGCCGTTTCTTAGGGCCGCGGTGAGAACGGTGCGGCATTCGTCTACAGTGAAGGCGTGGTCGTCGCAGAAGGCGTCGCAGTAACGCGCGAGCCCAGCGGTCGCGACTTCGGGGATGAGTTCTTCGGCGACCAAGCGGACATAGGCAGCGCGGTCGTGTGCGAATTCAGGCGGAACGGTGTGCGCAGCCAGCAGCGTGGGGACGATGCGCGCCGGGCCTTCCTGGTTGAGGCGGCGCAGGACGCGGAGGATCTTGAGTTCTGTGTCGCGCTCCAGGCCGTAGCCGGATTTGGCTTCCAGGGTGGTTGTGCCGGTACGGAGCATCCAGTCGCGATGGGTGCGTGCGGAGGCGAGGAGATCGTCTTCACGCGCGGCGCGGGTTTGGGCGACGGTCGAGAGGATGCCTCCGCCCGCTGCGGCGATCTGCTGATAAGTGGCGCCGGCGATACGCTGCTCGAACTCTGCGGCGCGATTGCCGGCAAAGACCAGATGCGTGTGCGCATCGATGAAGCCGGGGGTTACGGCTTTTTGATCGGCGTCGATGAGCACTGCGTGCGGCGGGATTTTTTCCTTGAGATCCGCATACGTTCCGACGACGGCGACGCGGCCATCTTCGATGAGCAGCGCGGCGTCCTCGAGGATGCCGAGATCGCCCAATTCGGCGCCGACGCGTGGGCGTGCAGGACCGGCGAGCGTAACGAGTTGGCCGATGTTGACGATGGCGGTGGTCATAAGGATTCCTACCTAACCCGCTGGCTTGAGGTTTCCCACCCATTCCACAAAAGGCGCGGAATGGAGCACGGAGGTTGGTCAGCGAGTCAGCCTCGTGTCGGCTACTTCCCTGCCATCGGCATGTGGATGTTCTTCTCTTTTGCGGTCTGCTGCGCGAGTTCGTAGCCGGCATCGGCATGGCGGACCACGCCTAAGCCGGGGTCATTGTTGAGCACGCGGGCGATCTTGCGCGCGGCCATCTCGGTGCCGTCGGCTACCGTGACTTGACCGGCGTGCAGCGAGAAGCCCATGCCCACGCCGCCGCCATGGTGGAAGCTGACCCATGTGGCGCCGGAAGCGGTGTTGAGCAGTGCGTTGAGGATGGGCCAGTCGGCCACGGCATCGGAACCATCGAGCATTTTTTCTGTCTCGCGATAGGGGCTGGCTACGGAACCGGTATCGAGATGGTCGCGGCCGATGGCGATGGGCGCGGAGATTTTCCCCTGCTTGACGAGGTCGTTGATAGCTTCGCCCATCTTGGCGCGCTCGCCGAGCCCAAGCCAACAAATACGTGCGGGCAGACCCTGGAAGGCAAAGCGGCCACGCGCCAGACGCAGCCAGCGGGTGAGAATCTCGTTGTCGGGAAAGAGTTCAAGGGCGAGTTCGTCGGTGACATCGATGTCCTTCGGATCGCCGGAGAGAGCTACCCAGCGGAATGGGCCTTGGCCGGTGCAAAAGAGGGGGCGAATGTACTCGGGCACAAAGCCGGGAATGAGAAAGGCATCGGCGCATCCGGCATCGAAGGCAAAACGGCGAATGTTGTTGCCGTAGTCGAAGACCACCGCGCCGGCGCGCTGCAAGGCCAGCATGGCATCCACGTGGACGACCATGGATGCCGTGGAGCGGCGCACATACTCCTGCGGATCGCGCAGGCGGAGCTCGGTTGCTTCACTGAGGGAAAGCCCCTGCGGCACATAGCCGTTGAGGGGGTCGTGGGCGCTGGTCTGATCAGTGACTACGTCGATGGCGACACCGCGGCGCACCAGTTCGGGGAGCATGTCGGCACAGTTGCCTACCAGGCCTACAGACAGGGCGCGGCCTTCGCGTTGGGCGGCCTGGCAGAGCTGGAGCGCTTCGTCCAGGTCTTCGCAGAAGCGGTCGCAGTAGCGTGTCTCGACACGGCGCTCGATGCGGGTGCGGTCCACGTCGATGGCCAGCACGACTCCGCCGTTCAGCGTGACGGAAAGGGGTTGCGCGCCGCCCATGCCACCTACGCCGCCGGTGACGACCAGCTTGCCCTTCAGGCTGCCGCCGAAGTGGCGATCGGCGAGGGCGGCGAAGGTCTGGAATGTTCCTTGCAAAATGCCTTGCGTGCCGATGTAGATCCAGCTTCCGGCGGTCATCTGGCCGTACATCATGAGGCCCTTGCGGTCTAATTCATGAAAATGGTCCCAGTTGGCCCACTTGCCGACGAGGTTGGAGTTGGCAATGATGACGCGCGGAGCCATCTCATGGGTAGGAAACACCGCAACCGGCTTGCCCGACTGCACCAGGAGGGTTTCCTCGCTGCCCAGCTGCTCCAGTTCTTGGACGATGGCATGGAAGCACTCCCAGTTGCGGGCGGCGCGGCCAATGCCGCCGTAGACCACCAGGTCGGCTGGCCGTTCGGCAACCTCGGGGTCCAGGTTGTTCATCAGGCAGCGCAGCGCCGCCTCCTGCTGCCAGCCCTTGCAGCGCAACTGGCTGCCGCGCGGCGCGCGAATCGTCGATTCCATCGTCAAAGCCATACTCCCGCCTCGCCGAACCCAATGCCTATCGAAAACCGGCACAGGTAATTATCGGCTTCCCTCCACGATAATGCCGGGAGCCTTGGAGAGCCAGGGCGCCCCTTCAGTTTGCTATTTTCCAGGCCTCCTCCGCGCCTATACGTTGCATCGAAGCGCATATGAACCGCTTTGTGCTCCTCTCGTTGAGTTTCGCCTTGACGGCCACGGTCGGCTGCACGCCGGCACAGCGCAGCCCGGACAACATCCGCGAAGACACGGCAAAGGCGACGTCGGCTGCCGCCCGCGACATGAAAGCCGTGGCGCAAGGCGTGGTGGAAGGCCTCAAAACCACGGGCCCAGTCAACCTTAACAAGGCCACCGAGGACCAACTGGAATCCCTGCCGGGCATGAATGCCATCCAGGCCCGCCGTGTCATCGCCGGGCGTCCCTATGCCAACTCCGACGAACTGGTGAAACGCCACCTGATCGCAAAATCCGAGTACGACCGCATCGCCACGAAGATCGTCGCAAAGTAAGACACAGGGTGTAGGCGGCTAGCGCCGCGGGACCTGGCCGGCCTCCCCACCTTCCTACGCTCCAAGTGGCTCGCGGAAAAACTTCTACAATATCTGCGGCTGCCGTCCGTCTTCATGAGTGGATGGATTGGCAATGAGCGTGACTTCGATGCTGGAGCAGGACCGGGAGATCGCCGAAGTCATGCGAGACGAGCAACCCCGTCTGCGCAATTTCATCCGCAAGCGCGTCCCCAACGAATCGGACGTGGAAGACCTGCTGCAGGAGGTGTTCTACGAGCTGGTCGAAGCCAAGCGGCTGCTGATGCCGATTGAGTACCTCAGCGGCTGGCTGTTCCGCGTGGCGCGCAACCGGATCACAGACCTGTTCCGCAAGAAGAAGCCGGAGAATTTCTCCGACTCCACGGTGATGGACGACGAGGGTGAGTTGCTGGAGATCGAAGACCTTCTCCCTTCGCCCGACGATGGGCCGGAGGCGCTCTACCTGCGCAGTGTTCTGCTGGACGAACTGGAATCAGCTCTCGCCGAACTGCCCGACGAGCAGCGTGCAGTGTTTATCGCCCACGAGTTGGAGGGGCGCAGCTTTAAAGAGTTGTCGGCAGAGTACGGTGTCAACGTGAACACGCTGCTCTCGCGCAAGCGCTATGCGGTGCTGCAGCTACGCGAACGGCTCGAGAGCATTCACGACGAATTTACGAGGAAATGAGGCAAGCAAAATGAGAAGGAAATGGTGGATGTTCTTCCTGGTACCGCCGGCGATTGTGGTGTTCCTGGCGGTCTGCGGCGAATTGGTGATGTACTTATGGAATTGGCTGGCCCCGGCGTTATTCGGATGGCACGCTATTACCTTCTGGCAAGCGCTTGGGCTGCTGGTGTTGTGCCGGATCCTGTTTGGCGGGATGGGAAGCCGCGGACACGGCGGCGGCAGATGGCGCCGCGCTCGGGACGAGCGCTGGGAAAAGATGACACCGGAAGAGCGCCAGAAAATGCGCGAGAATCTGCGCGAAAGCTGGCGCGGCCGATGCGGCCCTTTCGGACCGCGCCCGGGCGAAACCACCGATCCTGCGTAGCGCTCCCCCACCGCGGTCCCGGCAAAGCGCCGCGGTGGGGGCCGTTCGAACTTCGTCTACTGCCGTGGAGGATTCGGAAGATGCAGAATGCATCCGCATTGCGGGAATACCGGGATGGAGATTATCGAAGCATGACCACCCCCCTTGATATCGAGCCACCAGACGAATGGATCGCCTCGCTCGCCGCCAACAGGAAAATTCGCGGCAATGTGCTCGATGCCGGTTGCGGTCCGGGCGGGACTTCGCTTTATCTCGCCGAGCTTGGATACTCGGTGCTGGGCGTGGATCTCTCCGTGCAGGCTATTCAGCGTGCCAAGCAAAAAGCGGCGACCTCGCGCAATCTGGCGCAGTTTGCGCAGGCGGATGCGTGTAAGCTTTTCGGGTTTGACCGGCACTTCGATACGGTTGTCGATGTTGGGTGCTTTCACTCCCTCAATGCGAACGATCGCGGACTTTATGCGGCGGCTTTGCATCGGTATTGCCGGCCAAAGTCCGTCGTCTACCTGCGCGCCTTCAGCGACCGGACTTCGGCGCATCCGAGCAGCCTTCCCATCCCGGCGTTGAGCGAAACGGAGATCCGGACCCGGTTCGAAGACCGTGGCTGGATCATCAAAACGATGGTGGAGCGCGAATTCGGACTTTTTGGGAGAAAGGATCAAAAGCCGACGACGAGTTGCTGGTTTGTGGAGATGAACTATGCGTGAAAGGCCTATTCGCATGCGCCGGATATTGGTGCAGTTCTTTGTATGATTCCAAAAGTGCAGCCGCAGATCCTTCGACTCGCGGCGCTCGCTCAGGATGACAGGTTCGTTGGGATGGGAACTCGATCATCAAGACCCTTGCTCAGGGCGAGGGTACGATAGTGGCGGCGGCATGGTAGAGGTGGTAGTCGGAATAGCGATGGCTTTCCTCGCTTGAGCCCGCTCCCTGGTCGCTGGAGATGTAGGCCTCGCTGGGCAGCCAGAAGACAGCGTTGTAGCCATGAATGGGCACGGAATGAAACGTGAGCTGGGTGGTCAATTGCAGCAGGTGGAGTTCCGTCAAGGGCGCCAACAGGTCCGTTCGCACCACCACGATGTCGAAGTTCGCCTGATCCACCCAGAGCACGCCTTGAAAGTAGAAGGGGGCTACCTTACCATCCCATTCGAAATGCGCCGGCCGGGTTACCTTGTCAGGGAGTTGCGCGAAGGCGACGACAAAAGTCTTCCGTCCATTCTTTTCCTGTTCGCCCAGATAGCGGAAGCGGAACTCGGGCTGAAAGGTGGCGGAGAAAAACAGCCATTGATAGGCAAAACCGTAACCCTGAGGCGCCGAGAGTTGGCCGTCCGAGATGCCTGCGGGGCGGCCTCTGGAATCGACTCGTGATTCCTCGAGCGTGGTTGTGCCATCGGCTGCATGGTGCGGCACGATGAGATAGCGGAATTCTCGACTCCACGGCTGTGCACTGGCCGCGCCGCCTGCCTCTCCGGGCCCCGGAGTGCTTTGGAAGTGGTAAATATCCTCGCGGGAGACCAGATCGGGCAGCTTTGGCAGCACGTCGGCAATCCGCTTGGCGACTCCCGCGAGAACGACAGGCAGCCGATCCTGATTGGAGTCGAACTGCAGGCCCTTGAGCCCCGGCACCGCATCTTTGAGTTTCTGCAAAGGGTAGTCGAAGTAAACGCCTGTTCCTAGCGAAAGTGTTTGCGACGGCTGGCCACGCAAGCGGGCGAAGTTGGACAACTCATCCTGCGCCAAAGCGCGGGGACAAAGCCCTATCGTACCGGCTGCCATGCAGGCCGCAAGCACGAAGACATCGATGGCCGCCTGCCGATCTCGCATCGCATTCCCCCAAGTCCCAACTTACTTCTTCGCAGGAAGCGGCGCAAAATACCCCCGCCGCGCCTGCACCTTCACATCTTTCCGATCCACTTCCACTTTCAATGCGTGGTAGGCCCCGTTCGGCTTCACGTCCTGCAGCGAGATGTCCAAAGTGTAGAGGGCTTCCGGGCCGGCTGCGAGTGCCTGCAGCCCGCCTTCCAGATCATTGCTGCGATGGAAGTAAGTGCCGCCGGTTCCATCGGCGAGTCCAGCCATCACTTCTTCGTTGTCGCGCGCCGACTCAAGGTGGCTCTGCAATGGTTGCCCGGTCATGTCGGCCATTGCCGAGTGCGGGCCATTCTGGCTTGCCGGAACCAGCCCGGAATACAGGCCGCGCGCGTCCAGGGCGCTCACCGTTACGTGCCCCGCGGCTGCCATATCCATGATCTGCGATTGCAACGTAAGCGCATCGTCGGAACTCGACAGAAAGCCAGGCGACACCAGGATCAGCGTTCGCTCCCCAGGGAACTTGGCCACGGTCCTCACCACGTCGCGCACATAAGCCAGGGTTTCCCGAGCGTCCTGATCGCCAATCTCCAGCGCTTCCCGCGCGCTTGTCTCCACGGATTGCCGCACCATGTCCGCATTGGTTACATGGCTGCATGCGCCAGCCTTCTCAAGCGCAATCTGGAACTCATTTTCGTTGTGCTTGTTGAGAATCTGATCCGCTGCGTAGTAATCGATGTCCGGACACTGCAGCTTGCCGGTTTGAAATGCCTGCCTCGCTTTCAGCTTTTCGACGGCTGCTTGCAAGGCCGCGTGGTTGTGGGTCAATCCGGAGTTGACCCCCAGGAACGATAGCACCAACGCGCGGTCTGCATCCGGCAACGGGGCGCTCAGCATTTTGGCTGCTGCGCTCTTTACCTCTTCCAGGTCTCCGATTCCCAGATGCCGGTCGTCGAAAAGGAAGGTGATGGTGCGCGCCGTTCCCGCAGCCAGCGGAGTTGGTGACGGCGCAGCGAGGCCGGTGGCGGGCGGGGCGGGAGAAGCCGGCGCGACGATTGGCCGGGCTGCTTCGGCTGCGGGAGAACGTTGCACGGTGATTCCGATCATCTTGCGCGGCTTGCCCTGATCGAAGACTTTGAAATCGTCTTGTTTCAGGTCCGCCACCGCGCGGCCCTGCGCATCGCGCACGACCACCGGAACCAGCAATTCGCGCACATGCACTTGTACCGTGGGAGATTCGGGAACCGGTGCATCTTGGGAAAGCGTGGGAGCGGAGGCCGGCGCAGGAAGCTGCGCATGCACCGTAAGCGCCAGCGCGCCCAGAGCCATTGAGCTGATTACGCGGGGCCAGCCAGCAACGTTCATCCCCGGATTCTACAACGGTTCTGTTCAGTCGTGGATTCACCGGCGAAAGGCCATTTCCACGACCCGAAGACGCGCGGTTCGAGGGTTGACCATGTATCCAAAAGGAAAGTGGCTTTTTCCGAAGCTGCGCACGGTGAATTGCGCCGCAGTTTGCCCGCAACGCTGCCTCTCGCTATCCTTCTTCCATGCCCACCACACTAGTTGAATGCGTTCCCAACTTCTCCGAGGGCCGTGATGCGGCCAAGGTCGACGCGCTCGTCGAAGCCATGAAGATTCCCGGCGTCTATCTGCTCGATCGCGAGATGGATGCCGACCACAACCGCTGTGTCATCACCCTCGTCGGCGCCCGCGAAGCGGTTCTGGAAGCGGCGATTCGCGGCGTGGGGAAGGCTACCGAGCTCATTGACTTGAATACGCACCAAGGCGCGCATCCGCGCATGGGCGCCGCGGACGTTGTGCCCTTCATCCCGATCGAAGGCGTGACGCTCGCCGATTGCGTGGCGATGGCCAAACAGGCCGGCGCGGAGATCTGGAAACGGTACTCCGTACCCGTTTACCTCTATGAGGCCGCCGCGGCAAGCCCTGAGCGGCAGAACCTGGAGAATATTCGGCGCGGCCAGTTCGAGGGGATACGCAACGAGATCGCGACCAATCCGGCTCGCTTACCGGATTTTGGGGAAGCAGCGGTTCATGCTACGGCGGGCGCCACGGTGGTGGGCGCGCGCAAAGCACTCATCGCGTACAACATCTTTCTGAATACGAGCGATGTGGAGATTTCCAAGAAGATCGCCAAGGCAGTGCGCTTTTCCACCGGTGGAATGCGCTTCGTGAAAGGAGCCGGCTTCCTGGTACGCGGTCAGGCGCAGGTGTCGATGAACCTGACCGACTTTGAGCAGACGCCGATTCATCGCGTGTTTGAGTTTGTGAAGCGCGAGGCAGCGCGGTATGGCTGCGTGCCTGTTTCCAGCGAGATTGTAGGCTTGATCCCCAAGCTGGCCCTGGAGCAGGCTGCCGAGTGGTTTCTCCAGGTAGAGAACTTCGACTCCTCGCTGATCCTGGAGAACCGCCTGGCTTCGGTCATGGGTGGCAAAACCGCTGTGGGCGGGTTACGAGCGGGAGTGGAACCTTTCATTGAGCAGTTGGCCGCGCCGACGGCGACTCCCGGCGGAGGCAGCGCGGCGGCTGCGAGCGGCGCCATGGCGGCGGCTCTGGCTGCGATGGTCGCTTCCATGTCGCGCACCAAAAAGGCGTACGTGCAGTATGAGCCGCAGTTGAGCGAAGCGCTCGGCCGCCTGGGTACCCTGCGCGAGGAGTTCAAAGCCAGCATCGATGCGGATGCTGCTTCGTACAATGCGGTGATGAAGGCCTATCAAGCTGCGAAGGGCTCTTCGGAGGGCCCTGCGCTCATCAACGCTGCTCTGCGCGAGGCCGCGAGCGTGCCGCTGGGCGTGGCCGAACGCGCAGCCGAAGTGGCGAAGATTGCGGAGAGCCTGCGCCCGATGACGAGCCCGATGATGAGCTCCGATCTAACGACAGCAATGGCTCTGGCGGGAGCCGCGACTACGGGGGCGCTGGCGAATGTGCAGGTGAATTTGGAGTCGATGGATGCGCCATCGGCTGAGGATGCGGCGTTGATTGTGGATATGCGCGAACGAGCAGACCGGCTGGCTGGTCGGAATTGATCGATGGACGTTCCACAACCCGCAACACAAGCAAGAGCATTTTCGGATGAAGCAGGAGCATCTCTGGAAGGATCAGAGGATTTGTGGAGGGAGCAGGGGCATTCATGCCCCTGAAAGGGCTTCTTCAATCAAAGGGCCTTCAGGCCCGGAAACGCAACCTTTGCAGAAGGAATCGCCCTTGGCCGCGATAGTCGAGGATTGCTTTTTTCAGCAATTCCGCCGCAACCGTGACCTGAAAGAGTTGACGGCGTTGGGCTGTCACAGTCGTGACCAAGTACGTTCGTGTTTCTTGTGGCGCGAGCCGCATGTGCGCGGCATATACGAAAAGCCCGCGGCTGGAGCCGCTTTTCATTCCGCATGGTTTTCAGGGGCATAAATGCCCCTGCTCCCTCCGTCCCAACGTTGTGTTGGATCGCGGGCTCCCAAAGGCCCCTGCGTCCTCCGTTGTTCTGCCGACCATTTGCCCGTTTATAGTTTCATGTATGCGTCCGCGAAGACTTCGCCTCATTCTAGCCCTGTGTCTCGGCCTCATTGGATCGTTGGCTCCGGCCCAAACGGCCAAGCCCGCCCTCACGCTCGATGAGTACTTCAACACCACGGAGATCAGTGAGGCACATCTGTCTCCAGACGGTACCGCGACGGTGGTTGCCACGGAGAGCCCGGACTGGAAGGCGAACAACTTCCGCCACGACCTTTGGGTATGGACCCGGCAGGATGGGTTACGGCCTCTGACCCATTCCGGCAGCGAGGAGAATGCGGAATGGAGCCCGGACGGCAAGTGGATCGCGTTTCTCAGCGACCGCGCGCTCTCCGGCGAGGCTGAGGAGGATGCGCCTTCGAGCGAGGATGCGAAAGCGGACCGGATATGGATCATCTCCGTGACCGGCGGCGAGGCCCTACCGCTGTTTCGCGAAAAGCTTGACGTGCACACCTTCGCCTGGTCGCCCGATGGAACGAGTTTGTACTATTCCGTGACAACGCCGCTGACGCACGAGCAGGAAGAAGCACACAAAGCGGAGTGGAAGGACGTGATCCGCTGGCGCGAACAGCATCGCGGGGATGTTCTGGTCAAGCAGGCGGTGGCGCCCGCTCTGGCCGCTGCGGTTTTAGTGGACGGGCCCGCAAAAGCAACCGCGGAAAGCAAGGCCGAGGCGAAGGGGGGCGATAAGAAACCCGATGAAAGTTCGCCCACGTTGCCTGCCGGCGCGGAAACCGTGACCAAGAGCGGATTGACGATCAGCGAAATCGCTCCTTCCCCGGATGGCAAGCAGATCGCCTTCGTCACCCAACCCGTGCACCACCGCATCGAGAATCCAGCCGATTTTGAGATTTTCCTGGTCGCGCCCGGTGGCGGTGAAGCGCACCAGCTTACCCACAACGACGCCACTGAAACTTCTTTGCGCTGGTCTCCGGACAGCCACTGGCTCTACTTCCTCGTCCCGGCCGAGAACGGCTCACTGGAGGGCAAATACCACGATGTTCAGGGCCGGCTCTATCGCATGGACACGGGCGGCAGCAAGCTGGAGAGCGAACACATCGAGCGCCTGGGCGCCCAGTTTGACGGCTCCTGGGAGCAGTTCGCGCTTTTGCCCGATGGCCGTGAACTGGCCCTCGGCCTGAAGGGTACGGAGCAGCAGGTTTATCTGGTGGAGGGCGCCAAGTCCACACGGCTTCCCGGGCTGGCGGGCAGCTATGCCGGCCTGGAGTCCGCGCTGCACGCAGGCTCGATTCTGGTTCGCCACTCCGGGATCACGGAACCCACGCAGGTGTACCTCGCCGCAGACCCCCTCCATCCTGACAAGCTGACGGCGCTCACCAGCCTCAACGCCATCTTCGCCCAGCGCGCGCAGCCGGAGTGGCAGCCGTACACATGGAAATCCGACGACGGCCAGATCGTCGAAGGCGTGTTGATCTTCCCGCCAGGCAAGAAGGACGCCCGACACTTGCGCATGCTGACGCTCATCCACGGTGGGCCGGCCGACGCGGACGGCAACCGTTTTGGCGCTGACTGGTACGACTGGGCCACGTTGGCGGCCACGAACGGCTGGCTGGTCTTTCGGCCCAACTACCGCGGATCAGCCGGGTACGGCGACGAATTCATGGCGGCCATCAAGCCACACCTCGTCTCCAAGCCTGGCCGCGACATTCTGGAGGGCGTGGATGCCCTGGTGAAAGACGGATATGCGGATCCCGATCGGCTGGCCATTGGCGGCTACAGCTACGGCGGGTACATGACCAACTGGATCCTCACGCAAACCACCCGCTTCAAAGCCGCCGTAACCGGTGCAGGCGCCGTGGAGCACGCCGCCAACTGGGGCAACGACGACATGAACTTCGACGATGCGTGGTACCTGGAGGGCCGGCCGTGGGAGAATCCGGAACTCTATCAATCCGAAGCCGCGCTGTTTCGATTCGACAAGGTGAAGACACCCACCCACGTGGTGCAGGGCGAAGCGGACGTCCGCGTCAGCTACCTGGAGGGCGTCACGCTGGAGCGGGCGCTGGCATCGCTCAATATCCCGCATACGTTCCTGGTGTTTCCGGGCGAGGGGCACGGTCTGGCGAAGAATCCATGGCATGGCTATGTGAAGGTGCGCGAAGAGTTGAAGTGGCTGGAGACCTACGTGGGCAAATGACGCTTGCCGGTTGGACAGGTTCCCATCCTCGCCTTCCGTTTTCGCAAAGTGCCCGTCCATGACAGAGAATGGAGAGTAAGCAACTGTTTGCGGAAGCCTTGCAAGGCTTCCGCGCATCTCTATGGCAGTTTCTGAAATGGTGTAGACCTCGACTTCATGGGTTTCCCACCCTTTCCGCGGGAAAGAGCGGAAACGATGGGGTACGGAGGTCTACAGCAAGGTCAAGAATGCCTCACCCAGGACGCGATGAATTCAGCGGAACAAGCCCGGCAAAACGCATTTCAGCAGACGCTGCTCAGCGCGCGGCGCACCATGGTGTTGAGCGAAACGCTGAAGCTGGCGATCGACAGCTTCAAGGCAAGCAAGATGCGCTTCGCCCTGACCGCCCTGGGCATGGTGATCGGCACCGCATCGGTCATCCTGGTGATCACCATCGGCCTAACCGGGCAAGAGTTTGTGCTGCAGGAGTTGCAGAAGATTGAAACCAACGCTGTGGAGTTGGAGTACTCCGGGGGGGGCGCGACCGATGCCGAGCGCGTGCTCTACAGCGATTCGCTGACCCGCGACGATGAGAAGGCGGTGCTGGCGCAGTTGCCCGGCGTGAGGTACTCCTCGCCGGTGATGGGCGTGCGCGACCGCATCAGCTTTGGAAGCGGGGTGACCAAGGACACGCTGGTGCTGGGCGTGAGTCCGGATTACCAGCAGATCCGCAACCTGCTCGTGCCGGTGGGGCGCTTTCTCGACGAAGAAGACGACAATGCCCACATTGAGTGCGCCGTGGTCTCCCAGGATTTTGCGCGGGAACGCTTTGGCAGCGACCAGTCCGCCGTCGGCCAGACCTTCGAGATTGAGCGAATTCCGTTCACAATCATCGGCGTCTTCAAGGAAGCCGTGGACGACTTCGGTAATTCGGAGATCGAATCTCAGACGGTCCTGATTCCCTACTCCGTGGCCCGCCTTTTCACCGGGACGGACACGGTGAAGCAGATCTATTTCTCGATGCGCGACATGAACGAAGTGACCGATGCCGCCAAAGAGATCAAACGGATTGTGCAGGCGCGACACCGCTCCGATTCGGTCTACAAGACGCAGACAATGCAGGAGTATCTTTCCGTGGCTTCCAGCATCATGAATGCGCTGACGGCCCTGCTGGTGGCTGTCTCATTTGTCACGCTGGCCGTGGGCGGTGTGGGCATCATGAACATTATGCTGGCTGGCGTGCGCGCCCGCGTGCGCGAGATCGGCATCCGCAAAGCGTTGGGCGCCACGCGTCGCGAGATCAAGATGCAATTCCTCGCCGAGGCGGTGATCATCTCGCTGACAGGAGGCCTTGCGGGTACGCTTGTGGGGCTGGCGCTGCCGATCTCCGTGCGGCTATTTACCGACTTCGCCATTCCCATCACACCGTGGTCGGTGGTTATTGCGTTGACTTCGGCAACCGCCGTCGGGGTCATCTTTGGCACGGTTCCGGCTACGCGCGCGGCGCAGATGGACCCTGTGGAAGCACTCAAGTATGAGTAAGCCGGAGGGCAGGGGCCAAAGAACTGAAGACGAGGAAACGGAAGAGCGTGGTCCGAACTTGGTTCTGATTTACAGTCTCATTGCGCTTGCCTTGGCGTTTGCCATCGGATTTGCTCTGCTGATCGTCTTTCCTTTTTACCTTCGCCGCTAGAGGACGGTCCGAGCATGCTCTGCGCGATCTCCCTGTTCCTTCTGTGCGTAACAATCGGATTGTTCCATTGCCTTGCTCCCAACGGCTATGCGAGTTTTGGGATTGCACAGGCAAGCCTGCGCGTTCTGGTGGCGTTGCCGCTGATTGTATCCGGGATTTACCTCCATTTCTTCAAGCTCGGCGTAACGGCCAGCATCATTCCCCCCGCATTCCCGGCGCGACCCTTTTGGGTCCTACTCACCGGCGTGCTGGAGATTGCCGGAGCCATCGGAATGCTCCTGCCGCGCATGCGCCGATTCGCCGCCTTGTGGACATCTTTGCTGATGGTGGCCGTCTTCCCGGCGAACATCTATGGCGCGGGCAAGACCGTGGATGGCATGCACTTCCCGTCAGTGCCGATCCGGCTTGGAATGCAGATCGTCTATATCCTTCTGCTCTTGCTCGCGGGTTACGGAATGCCCCGGCTCGTTTCATTCCGCAAGGTTGCATAGCGGCAGGAGACACTGCCAAAGGGCGAACAACGGTGTAGGATGGTATCGCTTCCATCACGCTGTTCTTCGTCACCCGAGGATGCCTCCATGTCGATCTCCACTGCCATTCGTACCGCTTTGATGCCCGCCCTGTTTCTCTCCGGCTTGACCAGTGGTGCTCAATCCGCGAGCACACCGTATGAGGCAGTGAACCCGATCATCGGCACCGCCGGAGACGGCAACACGTTTCCTGGCGCGACGTTGCCCTTCGGCATGGTGCAGTGGAGTCCCGACACCAACCAGGATGCGTGGTACATCTACAAAGATCCCAAGATCCTCGGCTTCAGCCTGACGCACTTGAGCGGGGCAGGCTGCGGACTCTATGGGGACTTTGCCGTGCTGCCCACGCTCGGCGAACTGTCGACCGTTTCCGGCAACGGCCTTGCGCTTTTTGCGCTGGCTTTCGATCACAGCAGCGAGCAGGCACATCCCGGCTACTATGCGGTCACTCTCGAAAACGGAGTAAGGGTGGGAATCACGGTGGGCGAACGTTCCGGCATCGCCCGCTTTATCTTTCCCGATGCGGCCCAGGCGCGGCTGCTGGTGAATGCCGGCTCCAGCGCCAACACCGGCCCGGAGTTCGCCGGCAAGCAGGCCGGCTACGAAGCTTACGGCAACCAGATTGCTCTGAAGAGCAACGACGCGTTCAGCGGTTCCACCTCCGCCGGCGGATTCTGCTCGTCCGACTCGCACTACAAGCTCTTTGTCACCGGGCAGTTCGACAAGCCCTACAAGGTTGCCAAGCTCTGGCAGGACGATGCCGTTCTCGACGACGCGAAATCGGCGCAGGGGAAGCACACCGGCGCGTGGCTCGACTTCGGCGCCGAACATGAAGTTCTGCTCAAAGTGGGCATCTCCTACGTGAGCGAAGAAGGCGCCGCTGCCAACCTGCAAAAAGAGATTACAGCCTGGGACTTCGACGCCGTTCATGCGAAGGCCGTGCAAACCTGGAGCGACGCGCTGGGCCGCGTTGCGGTGGACGGCGGAACCGCCGACCAGCGCACGCTGTTCTACACCGGCCTCTACCACTCGCTCTTGGCTCCAAACCTGTTCAGCGACGAGGGCGGCAAGTACATCGGCTTCGACGGCAAGATTCATTCCGTGGACGAATCGAAGCCGAAAGTGTCGCAGACCGCGCAATACGCCAACTTCTCCGACTGGGACATCTACCGCAACACGGTGCAATTGCAAGCCCTGCTCGATGCCACGCGTTCGTCCGACATGATGCAGTCGCTGGTGAACGATGCGGCGCAGAGCGGATGGTTTCCGCGTTGGCCGGCCGCCAACGACGTGACCTACGTGATGAATGGCGACTCGCCGATTCCGGTGCTGGCCTCGTCGTACGCTTTTGGCGCGCACAACTTCGATACGGCCGCCGCGCTGGCGACCATGGTGAAGTCCGCCACCCAGCCGGGCATGGGACCGCACAACAACTCGGAGCGCCCGTTCAACGAAGACTACCTGAAGCTCGGTTACTCTCCACTCGACAAGGACACTAGCGCCGCCTCGCGCACGCTTGAATATGCGAGCGACGACTTTGCTATCGCGCAGTTTGCCCGCGCCACAGGCCACAAGACCGAGTACCGCAAGTTCCTGGCGAAATCGCAGAATTGGAAGACCATTCTCGATCCCGCCAGCGGCTGGATTCGTCCTCGCAATAGCGACGGAAGCTGGCAAGCCGGCTTCGACGCGGAACTCTCGCTGCCCAAGCGCCCCAATGCACCCGTCGACAGCGACCAGAACGGCTTTGAAGAAGGCAATACCTACCAATACACCTTCATGATTCCCTTCGACTATCCGGCGCTGTTTGCGGCCATCGGCGGCGAGGACAAAGTGATTCCCCGCCTGGACAAGTTCTTCCTCCAACTCCGCTGCTGGGGCAAGCCCTGCTACAACATCGAGAACGAGCCGGACTTCGTGGTCCCTTATGCATACGTCTTTGCCGGCCAGCCGTGGAAGACGCAGGAAGTGGTGACGCGCATCAACAAGGAAGTCTTCAAGACAACGCCCGACGGCATTCCCGGGAACGACGACCTGGGCGCCACCTCCGGCGTCTACGTTTGGAACTCGCTGGGCCTGTATCCGGCGGTACCCGGAGTCGGCGGCCTGGTGATGGGAACACCCATGTTCGACAAGGCCACGCTGCATTTGGACGGCGGACGGACGCTGGTGATTAGCCGCACCGGGGAAGGCCTCTACGTGCAGAAGGCGACGCTGGACGGCAAGCCGTTCGACAGCTCATGGCTGCCGGTTGCCAATCTCCACTCCGGCGTGACGCAGCTCGATTTCACCATGGGGACAGAGCCTAACAAGCAACGCGGCAGCGCCCTGAAGGATCGCCCGCCGTCGTTCCGGTAGAGATGCAGGGATGGGGGAACTCCTTACCTTTTCCGAGCAGCTGCCGCGCGGCTGCTGTTCGAAAAAGGTAAGGAGTATACTCGTTGAGGTAAGGAGTTCCCCATGGCGACCACCACCAAGATCATCCCTCCACCCTCCGTGCGGGCTAAAGTCACCAGCAAAGGGCAGGTCACCATCCCTGTGGAAGTACGCCGGTCGATGGGGCTCAAGCCGGGCGACAAGCTGCGGTTCGAGGCCCTGGAGAGCGGCTTTCGCGTGGTGCGCGATGCGGACGAGAACCCGTTCGAAAAGTGGCGCGGGATCGGCAGCTTCCCCGGCATGGGAGAGGGCCGCGAGGCTTTGGTTGCGTATTTCAGGGAGATGCGCGGCCATGACGATCTCGATTGACTCCAATGTGATCGCTGCTTTGTGGAATCCGGCGGATCGCTTGAATGCCGAAGCAGGCAGAATGCTTGGCTGGGCGCGCCTGCAAGGGATGCTCGTTCTTGCCGGACCAGCTTACTCGGAATTGAGGGCTGGCCCGTTGCGAGAGGAGGCGGCCCTTGACCGGTTTCTCGAAGAAACAGGGATTACTGTCGACTGGATTTTTGACGAGAAGGTCTGGCGAGAGGCAGGTGCAGCTTATCGGGGCTATGTGCATCGCCGCCAAAAAAGCGGCGGAGGCCCTGCCCGTCGCATTTTGACCGATTTCTTGATTGGGGCGCATGCGCTGGCGCGCGGTTATTCGCTGCTCACGTTTGATTGCGAACACTATCAAGCCGCGTTCCCGGCGCTTCAGCTGATTCAAGCTTGAATTGGTTGTAAAGGCGGCTCAGGCTTGCTTTCCGGCCGGTTGTGCTTTTGACCAATGCTGAAGATAGGCCCTTGCGGCGAGCAATTCCACGAGATACCTTACAGCCAATCAATTACCCGGAGCTTGGACACCGCAGGAAGCAGACGGAAAGGCGACTTACAGATACCGACTTGGAACGCGTGGGTCAGCCAAATAATTCACTGCGAACGCTGTTGTGATCTGAGCGCCGCAGCAAAGGTTGGAACAGGCATTTCGTCGAAAGCCGCGAGGTTCATGCGCGACATGAACCAGGGATACCTGGGACTCGGACCCAGGATCTCGTAGTTAGCATTGAAGTAGTCCTCCACAGACTGATCGGGCGGCACGGGAGAGGGTGCGTGGTCCACAACTGCTTGGAAGACGGGCTTCATTGTTTCGGCCACTTGCGGGTTCACTTCCCGCCAATAGGAGAGAGCAATTCGGTTCGCACCATATTCCACCTGGTAATGCGACCTGGCGGCATTGCCGCCACTACAGGCTTGCCACCAATGACCGATTTCGTGGATGAAAATCCACTGGTGAGCTACGTCGAACAGGTGGCGTGCGTCGCTTTCCTGTTTGCCAGGTCCAGCAAGTTGAACGAACATGGCCTTTTCCGGTTGACTTAGCAGGTTCCAATTGGAAGTGCGAACCGTGTTCGTTTCGGGCCGGTACTGGCCGAACGAAGGCACATCTTCCACAACGATGGCTGGAACTTGCAGAGAACAGGTAAAGCCCGCGTTGCGAAGACGCGTTACAAATGCATCGCGAAGGGCAGCAGCCTCGACCTGAGTGGCACCTAAATCGCCCGTCGAGGGACCAGTTGTCTGTGTCTGCGCCAATGTGGGGTCAACGAACAACGACCCGAAGAGCACCAGAACCAACACTAGATGTGAGACCTGAGACGAGGTCACGCTAGCTTTTCCGGCAATCCGTTTGATATTCATCGACGATTCTCACCTCGGAAGTGCATAGGATAGAGGACTGCCGCTCAGATTGGTACTGGGAAACGCCGCAGGCTCCAGGATAAAGTCGAGCCTCGTTAGTTGCCCATCCGGAAGTCGCTGGTTGATCGGCAGCGTCTTCTCTGGCGGGATTCGATTGAGGCCAGGGGTCGGGACGCAATCGGATCGGCCAGTTCAAGCCGGTTCGCTTCAGGCAGGCTTGCTTTCCGCGCGGCTGGGGATCAGGACGGGAATGCCGTCGATGATCGGATAGGCACGGTTGCAGGCGGCGCAGAGGAGCCGATTGGCGTCGAGGCGCAGCGAACCCATGCAGGCCGGGCAGGCAAGCTGATCTAAAACTGACGCGTCGAAAGCGAGAATGCGGCTTGGTTGCGTGGGCATCCGGGTCTACTGGATCGTTGCGTCGAGGCTGGAATCCGTGCCCGCCGGGCCGCGCTTGGGCCGGCTGGCAAATTCCTGCTCGATGCGGGCATTGGTACCGGCCTGGGCAAACTCCGCGGCTACGCGGATGCCGTTGAAGATGGCATTATCGTTCGACGAGCCGTGGCCGATGATGCAGACGCCACGCACGCCCAGCAGGATGGCACCGCCGTACTCGGTGTAGTCCAGGCGACGGCGGAAATCGTTGAAGGCGCGGCGGGAAAGCAGCGCGCCGACTTGCGCAGTGACGGTGCGAGTGAGCGACTCGCGCAGCACATCGCGCACAAAGCGGCCGATGCCTTCGCTGGTCTTGAGTGCGACGTTGCCCACGAAGCCGTCGCAGACAATCACGTCGGCGTGGCCATTGAAGATGTCGCGGCCTTCCACGTTGCCGATGAACTGGATGGGCAGGGCCTTCAGCAGGGGAAAAGCCTCCCGGGTCAGGTCGTTGCCCTTGGTCTCTTCTTCGCCGATGGAGAGCAGGCCGACGCGCGGCTGCTTGACCTTGAAGACGGTGCGAGCATACATCTCGCCCATGACCGCGAATTGTTCGAGGTTGTGGGCCTTGCAATCCACGTTGGCGCCCACATCGAGCAGCACGCAGGGATTGCCCTTGGAGGTGGGCATAGGTGTCGCCAGCGCCGGACGATCGACACCGGGCAGTGCGCCCAGCACCATCTTGGCCGTGGCCATGGCCGCACCGGTGTTGCCGGCGGTTACGAATCCAGCCGCCTTGCCTTCGCGCACCAGCTTGAGGCCGACGCGCATGGAGCTGTCCTTCTTGCTGCGGACGGCGTGCGCGGCCTTCTCCTCCATGCCGATGCGTTCGGAGGCATGATGGATGACGATGGGCAGGTCTTCGTTTTCCAGGTGCTCGTCGAGCAGATCTCGGAGCTCGGGCTCCGGCCCAACCAGGTGGACCCGCACGGGCAAACTGCGGCACGCCAGAATGGCGCCGCGGATCTCCGGCTCGGGAGCTTTGTCGGACCCTACGGCGTCAAGAACGATGTCTATCAGCATTCGGGCTCAGCCTACTTGGCGGCTTCCTTGATGTCCAGCACGGCACGGCCCTTGTAGGCGCCGCACTTGGGGCAGGCGCGGTGGGGCAGCTTCTTCTCGTGGCAGTTGGGGCACTCGGAAACGCCTACAGCGGTGAGGAAGTCGTGCGAGCGGCGGAGGGCAGTGCGGCGCGTGGAGTGGCGCCTTTTCGGATTAGGCATGACAAATTCCTTTCGTGTTTCCGCCCGCATCGGCCTCAGGCCGGCAGCAAGCCGACCCGAGCCTCATGGCCTTGTTGACAACATCCCGGCCCAGGCGGAACACCTTCAATCTCTTGGTGTTAGGTTCAGGACTTGATCCGGCCGCGGAGCCCAGCCAACGCTTCCCAGCGGGGGTCTGCTGGACCCTCTTCGCAGGTACACGCCGTGCTGTTGCGATTCTCACCGCAGCGCGGGCAAAGCCCTTTGCAATCAGGCTTGCAAAGCGTTCTGACCGGCAGGGACAACAGCACCTGCTCCCGCAGCACATCTTCAAGCGACAGACTGTCTCTTAGATAATACCCGATTTCCGTTTCCGGCGCTGTAATGGAACGTTCCAGCGGCTCGGAATCTGCCTGGGCCGGCCGGAAGATCAGGTCGAACTCGGCACTGAGTGGAATTTCAACCGGCTCGACGCAACGAGCGCACGGGACCTGGAACTTGCCGGAGAAGTTTCCTCTTAGGCGGATGTCGGCGACAATGTCCTTTGGACCGCGATGCTCGTGCAGCACTTCGGCTCGCCCGGCAGTGGCCAATGGACCCACCTGCTCAGCTTCTTCGCCCAGATCCACCGCGCCAGGCTCTAGAGCCAGGTCGAAGTCGATCGGTTCCCGCTCCAGCTCTACGATCTTGAATTCCATGATTTGAGCCTACGGCGCGAGAGGGCGCGCGTCAATGCGAGGCGAAGGTAACTCAAAAGGTTACTTTAGATCGGAATTTGAGTTACCAATAGGCGAGGGGGGTGGGCGGATGGGCCCATGCATTTATCAGTTGGCCAGCTACACCGTGAACGCGTCCACCGGAAGCATCGTTTCCACGAACACATGGGAGCAGATGCCAACCCCGGCTGTGCAGAATATCGGCAGCATGAACATGTCGCCATCGGGCAAATTGGTCGCCATTGGCGGAAATCCGGGCCTGGAGATTTTTCACTTCAACGGGGCGGCGCCGATGACTGCCTACAGCGCGACGCTGTTGCCGACTGTTGAGATCGACCAGCTTGCCTGGGACAACAACAATCACTTGTATGCGCTGAGCTATGCGGCGGGCCAGTTGTATGTTTATACGGTGACGCCGACCAGCATCAGCGAGGTGGCCGGCTCGCCATACACGGTGACCGGCGCTTACGGGCTCAAGGGCCTGATCGTGGTTCCCAAGCTTTAAGGGGGCCGAGGCGGATTTGAGGCCGTTGACATGGACTGGGTCGGCAACCGGTTGGGATGCCGGCGTCGCCAGCATGCTGGCGGCCTGGCTGCATGCCGGCGTCGTGAACCGGTTCGGAGTCTTAGGGCAGCTTCGGAAATTGTGTCGTCGTGGGTTTTGTTGGGATCCCACCCTTTCCGCAGCAGAAAGCGGAAAGGATGGGGCACGGGGGTCTACGGTGAATCCAAATGCTCTCTGACTTCCACGTGGAAAGCTGGGGACTCAAGTCCTGATGAGGTGCGCCGATGAAGGAAGAGAATCACCTGAGAAAGGTGCACCGCTATGCAATGGCTGCGCAATCTTCCCATCGCCCGCAAATTCCTCTTCGTCTTCGGCAGTGTTTGCTCCCTGTGCCTCTTGCTGGCGGCCTACACTTTCATCACCCTCCACAATATTTCCGCCAAAAGTGCGGACGTCAGCGTGGACTCCATCCCCTCGGTCGTGGCGCTGGCCGATGTGCGGGGAATCGCCAACAAGATCCGCCGCGAGGATCTCGACCTGCTCCTCTGCCAGAACCCGGCCTGCACCGCCGAGCACACGGACAAGCGGCAGAAAGCGATCGAGAGCTTTCAAGCGGCTGTCAAAGTCTATGCTCCCATGATCAGCTATCCCGGCGAGCGCGAATTGTACGACGCGTTCAGCTCAGATCTTCAGAAATATCTCGAAGTCAGCAATCGAGCCGCGGCTCTCCTCGCCGCCGGGAAAACGGGGGATGGCCTGGATCTGAGCACAGCGCCCACGACCATGGAGTTCTTCGATCAGTTCGTCGAAAACCTCAATAAGGACTTTGTGCTCAATTCCAAGTTCGCAAGCGAGCAGTCGAGCGAAACAACCGCCGCGGCCAACCGCGCCACGTGGGTCAATGTCGGCGTCTCCCTTCTGATCGTTTTTCTATGCGCTGTTCTTGGCTTCGTTCTGACGCGGGTGATCGCTCCTCCGTTGCAAGCAGTCACCTCCGCGCTCGAGCGGATGGCAGAAAAGGACCTCACCGTATCAGTTCCCGAGGTTGGGAGCGACGAGATCGGCCGTCTTTCGGTGGCCATGAACACGACGGTCGCTTCGATGCGCGGGGTGTTGCAGTCCTTCGCGCAAGGCGCCGACACGCTTTCAGCGGCTACGACAGAGATTAGCGCGCGCGCGGTGCAGAGCGCGGGCAACGCTCATTCCCAGTCGAACAAGACCAACCAGATTGCGGCGGCGGCACAGGAGATGACGGCCACTATCGGCGAGATCAGCCACAACTCCGAAGGCGCGGCCGCGGCCAGCCGCGAGTCGGCGGGGACAGCCAGCCAGGGCGGCGCGATCATGCAGGCAGCAGCAGCGACGATGGAAAAGATTGCGGCTGCGACGAACTCGGTCTCCGAGAAGATGACTTCGCTGGCCCTCCGCTCCGAGGAGATCGGCAAAGTGGTAAGCGTTATTCAGGAGATCAGCGAGCAAACCAACTTGCTGGCGCTGAATGCGGCCATCGAGGCGGCGCGGGCAGGGGAACACGGTCGGGGCTTTGCGGTGGTGGCCGGAGAAGTCCGGCGACTGGCTGAGCGAACCAAGGGCGCCACCGAGGAGATCGCCGGCGCCATCCGCAACATTCAGGATGAAACCCGCGAGACCTTAACCGTAATGCACGAGAGCCGGACGGCGGTGGAGGGCGGCATTGGGGAAACCGCGCACGCCCGCAAGAGCCTGGAAGCGGTCATCGAATCCTCGAAGCAAGTGGAGCACCAGATTCACCTGATTGCGACTGCGGCAACCGAACAGACGGCTGCCTCGGGAGAGATCTCGGAGTCCGCGGGGCAGATTTCTCAGCTTTCGACGGAAACTTCGCAAGGGGCGGAGGAAGCCGTAGAGGCGCTGAAGAGCCTTGCATCCCTGGCCAGCGACCTGGACGGAATGGCCCGCCAGTTCAAACTCGAAGATGGGCAGCAACCTGGAGGCACATTGGGCGGTGGCAAGCAAACCTCGCGGCAAGCTGTGTTGCGAACGGCTCGGGCTTAGCCAATCGAACTTCCGGGTTGCAAATGTGTGCCGGTGGGCCAACCCCAGCCGCAAAAATCATGCATAACTCCCCCGCGCTGCCGGACCATCCCGGCAGCGCTCTTTTTGGGTCGGACAAAATCCACCCGTCCGGGTCGGAGCGGCTATGGTAGCCTCCGATTGTGGATCTCAGCGCGTTGTCCCATCG
>Ga0302319_10004513_pt1 | contig 28552 bp, 24 predicted proteins | sample Bog_T0_2_FD_203319 | JGI IMG/M metagenome (GOLD analysis project Ga0302319, IMG submission 203319) | Peat permafrost microbial communities from Stordalen Mire near Abisko, Sweden - Bog_T0_2 | ecosystem: Environmental > Terrestrial > Soil > Wetlands > Peat | place: Sweden: Abisko, Stordalen Mire... | reverse complement strand
GCGCGTGTTGGTAATGAGGGAGTTTCGGCAATCATACTAGTTTTCTCGGCTATAAAAAACCAGGTTGTTGGGGGAAGAATGGTTTTGAGGTTGATGAAGGAGTAAGTACGAGTTAGCGCAGCACCGAGATGAGTCTCGGCGCTGCAGACATGACGGGTTTTTTGGGTCTGTTTGAGTGGCTAGAGCGCCGCGTTCTTTTTGCCGCGATAGTCTTCCAACGCCGGCATAGCCAGCGGCCGGCACATCTCGCGCAGGCGCGAGGCGGCTCGTTCGCCGATCCGGTCGGCCAGTGCGGGGAACGGACTGTCTTTGTCCGGCACAATGGGATAATTCGTTGTGACGATGGTCGCCCGTGCGTTGTCGTAACGTTGCGAGATTAAGTCGGTAATCGTGTCTTGCACCCAATCGGTCACACGGTTCGATCCCACATCGTCCAGCAGTAGGATTTCGGTCTCGGCAATCTCATCGTACGCTTCCGTCCGGCTGCCGCCGAACGGCTGATCGTAGCCGGCTTTAATCATCCGCAGCAGAGCTTGGTAGTTGATGAAACGCCCTTCGTAGCCTTGGGCCAGCAACAGCCGTAACGCCACCACTGCCAGATGCGTCTTGCCCACGCCATTCGCTCCATAAATCAAAATGCCGCGCGGATCTGGCAGCAACGGAGAAAAGTGTTGCACATACGATTTGATGATTTGGACGAGTTGCTGCAGGTGTCCCCTGCCCGGGTGAGGCTCCAGCGGGAACAGAAAACTGTCGAAGGAAGTGCACTTCAGGTACTTTGCGGGAATTCGCGCCTTAGGCAGCCGGTCTTCATTGCGCGCGTGGGCAGTTTTCTCCTCCAGGCATTTGCAGCGCTTCACGCCGAGATCTACCCCATCGGCATCTTTGCCGAGGCTGATCCAGGTGGTGTCTTTGCACCACGGACATTTCCAATCTTCCGACTTCCAATCTTCCATGACCGAAGTTCTCTGCACAAGAACAAGTATAGGCAGTCGTAGCGATTGTGGGTTAGACTCGTGATTCTGATTCGGCGTTGACGCCGAAGTCGGCGGTGATGGTTTCCGCGGTCTGGTCGATGCCTCGAGCGAGTTGGAGCAGCGTGTCGGCTTGGCGGCGCAGGAGGAGGGCGATGTCGTCGGGCGGCTGCCCGGCGGGAGACTGTTCCGAGCGGAGGTCCTTCACGAGTTGCAAGACTTCCCGATTGCCTTTTTCTAGCTCAGCGCGCGATTGTTCGATCTCCGCTTTGGTGGCACGGGCAGCCTTGCGGCATTGTTCGGCTAACGCGCGGAGTTCGTCCGCCACTCCGGAAATAGGCTCGTTGCCGGGAAAGTTCGAAGCTTGGATGGCGGCATTCACCATTAGCAAATTGGTGGCAAAGGTAATTTGATCGATGGCTCCGATCATGCCGATGACCGATTCACCCGAGGCATCAATGTGTTGCAAAGCCAGACGGATCTCTTCGATCATCCGCCCCGCCTTGCCGAAAATATCTGCCACAGCGGGCGGCACGGCCGCTCTTGCCCTAACGGTTCTGGTGGAGCTTGAGGCGAGCGCGAGTTCAGCCGCGGCGTCGCCCAATTGTTTCGCGTCGCTCTTTAGTAACCTTAGTGACGAACTCAGCTTGTTCGCCAAATTGTCTGAGAATTTGAGCCACATCCGCACCGCTAGGCCGGTCCCCGCCAAACCCACACCCAACCAGAGCCATAGCGCCCAAGGGGCTAAGCCCAGCATTGGGGGCTCAGTGGCGAGCGCCTCGCTTTCCGGTTGCGCGAATCCCACGACCCAGTCCAATTCCGGGATGTAGGTGAACCGGGCTGTCACGGTTCTTGACAAGCCACTGATTGGCGTGGGCTGTTGATACTGATAATCGGCAAACTCGCCGGGCGCCAGCTTCAGCGCCCGCGAACACAGTTCCTGCACATACGGCCGTCCGGAAAGATCTTTTTCGTTCCACAAATCATTTCCCTCCAGCGAACGGTTACCCATCGCCAGGGCGGTGCCGCGGCTTTCCCCCGTCGCTTCAACGATAAAGAGTTCGGGCTGGTCCACTTCGGCTCTGGCAGTGACGAGCGGCTTCAATTCCGTCCTGATTTGCTCCTCCGGAAGAGCAGTAGATAACATGCCAACCACATTCCCCAAGGTATTTTTGAGCGGTTGATACGAAGTCAGGTAAGTGACCATACCGTTCCGCTCTTTACCGATATAACTCTTGCCAGCCAACACTTCTCGCAAAGCTCTGGCCGGATTGCTATCCGGGGCGTCCGCCGGGATATAACTGCCAATGGCTCTTCTGCCAGCCTCGCCTTCCAGGCTGCTGGAGACGCGGAGCATATCGCCGCGCTCATTCATGCGTTCGAAAATCGTCGCGGGCGTGCCCGCAACCTTGGCGATCTCATCCACTACGGGCGCAGGCTGATTGAAATCCATCACCGAGACGAATTTTACGTCGCCTGCCGCCAAGAGTGGCAACTCCGTCCACTTCGCTTGGCCGGTCACTTCGTTTCTTGCGTGCCATAACTCCCGCTGGTTTCCGTCGAGACGGATTCGTCCTGCGGCGTCTAGAATCGTCTGGCCGCGCCTCAGTTTGTCGAGGCTTTCCTGCTGGTATTTCCGGCAAATACCGGCCAGATTCCGGGTGAGCTCGGTGAGATTTGCCGCAGAATGTCTGGTTTTATAGAGCGGCGGCGGTTGCCCGAAGCGCTGTGTGACCGCCCAGACGGCCAAGCCCAGAACCACCATCGGCGCAACGATAAGAACGCTACCTACGACGGCCACGCGTCGCCGAATGTTATTGGTGCTCGCCTCTAGAAACACGCGGATCTCACTAAGAGACCATCGGCGAATGCTCTTCTTTCTTTAGATCCGCCGCAAGAGAATACTCTCCACGCGGTGATTCTCCCCTTTTTCCAATATCAGTTGCGCGCGTTCCTTGGTGGGGCCGATGTTATCGCGCAAGTTGGGCAGGTTGATCTCTTCCCAGATGCGGCGGGCGGTTTGAATGGCTTCCGACTCACTCAGTTGCGAATAGCGGTGGAAGTACGAGTCGCGGTTACGAAACACGGTCTCCCGCAGGCGCAGAAAACGTTCGATATACCAGATTTCGATGGTCTGGTCGTCCGCGTCCATGTAGATGGAGAAGTCGAAGAAATCGGAAACGAACATGCGCGACCCTTCGCGCGGGGACTGCAGGACGTTTAGGCCTTCGAGAATTAGGATGTCTGGTTGCTCAACGCGGGCTACTCCGCCGGGGACAATATCGTAGTGCAGATGGGAATAGACAGGAGCACAGACAGCGGGCGCACCCGCTTTGAGATCGGTTAAGAATTGGAGCAGCAGGCGTTGATCATAGCTCTCGGGAAAGCCTTTGCGCTTCATCAATCCGCGCGCTTCTAGAACGGCATTGGGGTACAAAAAACCATCGGTAGTGATGAGATCCACTTTGCGATGGTCGGGCCAGCGCGCGAGCGACGCCCGCAACACGCGAGCGAACGTGCTTTTCCCAACCGCAACGCTGCCGGCAATGCCAATAATGTACGGCACACGCTGGGGAACGCTGACGCTCAGAAATTGCTGGCGCGCTTCGTACAAATGCTGCACGGCCTCGAAATGAAGATTCAACAGGCGCGAAAGCGGAACGTAGATGTCGCTAACTTCGCTGAGTGACACTTGGTCGTTGATGCCGCGCAGAGACGCCAAGTCGTCTTCGCTGAGCAAGAGTGGCGTGGAAGCGCGCAATGCCTTCCAGCGTTCACGATCGAATTCACTGTAGCGGCTAAACGCTGCCGCGGCTGGTTTGTATGCTTGCGCCAATATTTCCTCTGGACCGCTGCTAATAAGGTATCGTGAGGGGGAAAAGGCCGCACCACCGCGTTGCGCAAGATTATCGGCAATATAGGAACATCATCAACAGCGTGCGTCAGATTTTCGCCGCCAGACCGGATCGTCACAGCGGTATCCAGCGCCCGGGACAGCCATCGCTCCTACGCCGAACGCGAAGCCGATATCTTCGCCGACAACAACTCATCCTCAAAGCTGAAATCGGCCTTCGGATACGTGCGCTTTTTCATATAAGCGCGGTACGTTGCCTTCAAACCCACATCGAATTCGGTGGGCTTGAACGCCAACATGCGCTGTGCCTTGGTGATAATCTGCGTGATAGCCGGCACATCGTAATAGGAACCGAAATACAGCTTCTCGCCCACCACTTGTCCGCCGGCGCGGTAAATCACTTCGCGCGGCACCGACACAAGCCGCGGCTCTTTACAGCCCGCCGCCAGTGCCAAATGCTCTACCAATTCATGCTGCGTGATGGCCTTTGGATTCGCCGTATTGAAAGCATGGCCAATGGCGTTACGCATCTCCATGACGCGAATCATCAGCTCCACCAAATCCCGGATGTAGACAAACTGCATCAAGCGGTGACCTTCACTCGGCAGAATCACCGGGCGGTTTACTTTGAATCGATCCCAGAAAAACGCTTCCCGGTAAAAAGGATTACCGGGGCCGTAAACGAAGGGCGGTCGCAGCGTCACAATCGGAAAGCCCGTCCGTTGATGCAGCCGGAACAACGCCCGTTCGCTCATAGCTTTGTGCCGCGCATAGGGATTCGGGTGATCGTCCGGCGCTAAAGCATCGCCTTCGTGGTGGTTCAAACCGTCGCCATACGCCGCCACACTCGACATGAACACATAACGGCTGATCTTGCCGTCGAAAATCTGCGCGGTGGCTTCCACCTGTGAGCCGTTGGTCCCGTGTTCCCAGTCGTATGCATTGTCGAACACCACATCGTAGCGCGTATCCGAAACAGCCTTCCGCACACTGGCCACTTCATTCCGGTCGCCCACCAGATTCCGCACGCGCTTGCCAAACGGATGTCGTGCTTTGCGGTGCAGGATGTGCACTTCGTGACCGGCCTTCAGCAGCTCGGTCACCAGCATCTTGCCAATGAACTGCGTCCCGCCGATGACCAGGATGCGCTTCGGCTCCGGGTCATCGGGTCGGTTCGAGCTTTTCGCCCTCGGGGCGGAGTGAGTTGCGGGTACGGCCGTGTGCATGAGAGTCACCTAATGTTAGACGGCTCAACTCCGGCCGCGTGTTTAATCGTAATATTCAAGTCCCAAATGGGTAATAAGATCTTCACCTTGCATCCACCGAAGTGTGTTCTTGAGTTTCATTAATTGGATGAAGATATCGTGCTCTGGATACAATCCTGGGGCCGTCATGGGCCCTTTAAAGTAAAACGATAACCACTCCTGGATGCCCTTCATCCCAGAACGCTGTGCCAAATCCAAGAAAAGCACTAGGTCCAGCACCAACGGGGCTGCCAGAATCGAATCCCGGCACAGGAAATCGATCTTGATTTGCATAGGATAACCGAGCCAGCCGAAAATGTCGATATTGTCCCAGCCTTCTTTTGAATCGCCGCGGGGCGGATAGTAATTAATACGTACCGCATGGTAGAGATCTTTGTAAAGATCCGGATAAAGTTCGGGCTGGAGAATCTGTTCCAAGACGGAAAGCTTCGTTTCCTCTTTTGATTTGAACGAACCGGGGTCTTCCAGCACTTCGCCATCGCGGTTGCCTAGGATGTTGGTCGAAAACCAGCCACGCACGCCTAGCATGCGCGCCTTGAACCCCGGCGCCAGTAAAGTCTTCATATAAGTCTGGCCGGTTTTGAAGTCTTTTCCGCAAATGGCGACCGCATTGTCGCGTGCCAGCTCCTGCAAAGCAGGCGTGTCAGTCGTCAAATTCGGCGCGCCATTGGCAAACGGCACGCGCAAGCGTAAGGCAGCATACGCATAGATCTGGCTCGGAGCGATATCGGGGTCGTTCTTGCGCAACCCTTCCTCAAAAGCCGCTAGGGTCTGGTGCACGGCGGCCGGCCTGTGAAACACCTCGGTAGAACCGCACCAAATCATCACCAGGCGATTACAGTTGTTGCGCGCCTTGAAATCCTGAATATCCTGCATCAACGCTTCGGCCATGGCCATTTTGTTCGGGCCGGTTTTCACGTTCGGACCATTGATGCGCTTCACGTATTCGTGGTCAAACACGGCTTTCATTGGCTTGATAGCGGAGAGCGGTTCTTTAAGTTGGTCGAGCATAGGCCGTTCCAGCACATTCGCCCGAACGGCGGCTTCGTAGCCGTTGTCCTCGTAGATATCCCAGCCACCAAACGCTAAACACTCTAGCGGTGCCAGCGGCACAAAATCCTTAATCTTGGGTGTGCGGCCGTCGGTGCGTTTACCGAGACGGATCGTGCCCATTTGCGTAAGAGAGCCGATAGGCAGGCCCAAGCCGCGCTTCACGGCTTCTACACCGGCAATGAACGTGGACGTCACGGCGCCCATACCGGGTATCAGAATGCCTAATTTGCCGTCTGCGGGCGCAATGGTGCTGTTGGGTTTGTGTATCAAAGGGAAAATACTCCTGAAGGGTAAGGAAAATCTGGGGACGAGCTTGTTTGCAAACGTTTGCGCGTATATTTGGACTCGGTGATTGTCTCCAAGAGTCTGTTCCGCCTTAGCAGAACCATGACCTCACGGAGCGGTTTGCCGATCTCGATACGCCGACCGCCGCAAGCAAAGCATTAATCCTACGCTATACTAACATTCGAATGTCGCAGAGTGTGACGGGAACCATCTCGGCCCTCGTGGTAGACGACGAGCAACTCGCCCGCGAAGAGTTGTCCTTTCTTTTGAAGGACTTCCCGGAAGTGGAGATTGTGCAATCGGCCACCAACGGCCTCGAAGCCGTAAAGCTCATTGAACGTCTGGAGCCGGATCTCGTTTTTCTGGATGTCCAGATGCCGGGGCTGGATGGGCTCGGTGTCATTGCCAGAGTACGCGACAGCGGGGCGAGCCTGCCGCATTTTATTTTGACGACTGCGTTTGATCAGTATGCCGTGGAGGCATTCCGGCTGGAGGCGCTCGATTATCTCTTGAAGCCCGTGGAGAAAGAGCGGCTGGCGGAGACTGTTGCCCGGGCCAAACGGATTATTGAGGATAAGCAGCAAGCCCAGGATAAAGCGGCCGATGCGGTGGCAAACGCGCCGGTGGCACCGGTCAAGGCTACCGTGCAACGAACGAAGTTGCTGGTGCGTGCGAATAACAAGAACTTGATTGTGGATGCGCAGGATTTGATCTTCGCCACGATTGACGATGGCATGATCACCGTGGTGACTTCCCACTTTGAAGGGCAATCGAATTACCGGACAATTGAAGAACTGCAATCGAACTTGGACCCGAATCTTTTCTGGCGGGTGCACCGGTCGTTCTTGGTGAACATCAACAAGATCAAGGAAGTGATTCCCTGGTTTAAGTCGAGTTTTCAGTTGAAGATGGACGATAAGAAGCAGACGGAAATTCCGGTGAGTAGGATACAGACGAGAAGGTTGCGCGAGTTGTTGAAGATTTGAAAAGGGCCCGCCTAAATGCCTGCTCCGAAGAGTTAATGTCTCCTTACCCGCAAGCCGCTTGTTTCTGCGGGGGTGAAACGCTTAGCCTACGTCAATGCCGTATACCGTAACAACTGGTTGCCGCACTCGTTAGCCTTTCGCGATATGAGGCGCAAGTAAGGCACTGACGGATGAGGACGAACGCTCCGCTGTGGCCAAAAAACGCCAAAGGCTATTCTTTGCTGGCAACAATACCCCTGGGGGGCTGCCTTCCTGTGGGCAACCCCACAACGACACTTGGCCGCCCGGCAACCATAAGTCGCCTTCGCCCGCGCTCACACTGACACTTTCGCCTTTGTACTCAACAAATCTGTAAAGTAGATGGAACGGATCGCCACCGACGTGCACTGTAAGCGAAGAGACAATCAGATGGCAGCAACTCCGCCAGCATTTATCACGAATCTCTCAGGACTCTCGCTAAGAGAGTGGCATTACTATACTAGGCGAAAGACTAAACCCACAATCGAAACAATTTGGGAAGGTGATTAAATGAGCTCACCTGTCAGATCTTTAGTTAAACTGTCGTTCCACCAGATGCCATTACGGTATCTAGCTCAGTTTGGAGCTATGGCCACCACAAAGAAGACACTGCAACACGTCGATAGCGAATTTCATATCGACGCCACCTCACACTCGGGTGCGGCATCCGCCAATACTCCGCACAGTGACGCGTCCCAGGTCCATACCGACGGCCCAGGCCACGCGGGTGGTGAGGCGAACCACAAAGATCGCAGACTGCCCTTCCTAGGCGGGTTGTTGTTCGGGCTTGGCGTTTTATCCATTTCGTGCGGAAGCGGTAGCTCTTCGGGCAACGGGCCCAGCGGCGCTATGACACCAAGCCCACAACTCGCCTTGCCTACAACCTCTGTAGTTCTTGGTCCGGCGGCGGGCACAACCGGCGCAGCCTTGGCCACGGTTACCGTAGGATCTTCGATCGGATGGACGGCCAGCACCACGACTTCCTGGATTCATCTTACCGATACGAACGGCACAACCGCCGCCCTCGGATCAGTCGTGCGATTTACCTACGATGCCAATGACGATCAAACCCGCCAAGGCAGCATTTCCTTCCAAGCCTCCGGATTTATCGGCACGCTTTGCGTCACACAAGCAGGCTTAGGCTACGAAGCCGCCATCCCGCCGCTGACGACGCTCACCCCAGATGCAGAGCACTCAAATTCAGAGCCCTACTCACTCGGCGTGGATATTGCCGGAAACGTTTACTACGCCACCACCGTGCTTAGGGACGAACTCGGTGCTTTCGCTTTAGAAGAACGGACCGCCGCAACCGGCAGCACTTCCACCATTCAAATGCAAGGCCCTTCCGCTTGTCCAAACTATCTTGGCGGGATTCTTGCTTCTGTCGTGAACGAAAGTGGCGACATTTTTATGTCTACCCAGAATTGTGCGGCCTACTACGGCTCCGCCATGGTTTGGTCGCGCGCGAGTCAGCAAACTACGCTCCTTGCCGGCGGCGGGGTCGCGTTTCAACCTTACTTTGCTACCGACTGGCATGGCAGTGATTATGTCGAGATCTGCGACGGTACGCTTCCCTGGCTTCCCTGCCAAGCATCGACAACCTATCGCTACGATGGCGCGGGACTGACTCAGCTCGCGGCAACAACAACCCCTAGTGGATTTGCCGCTTCCGGTTTTGTCGCGGATACAAATGGTAATCTTTTTCTCTCCGGCAACGCGCCAGGAGCAGTGACCTATGAATTGAACCCCGCCTCCGCCCAATTCAGCGCCTTACCCGCCTTACCGATGCCAAGTGATTTCTCCATTAAAGGGCTGGCGCTAGATGGTTCGGGGAACTTCTATTTGTTTGTGTCGGATCCCTTTTACGCGCCAAACGACTATATTGCACAATGGAACCCATCAACAGGCCAACTGACAAACCTAAGTTCAAGCCTAGGTGCCAGCGCGAACTTGTGGGCGGTAAGGGACGACGGTGTTGGCAACATCTACCTCATGACGGACCTGGGAAGCATTAAAAAATTTACTCCGGCCTTCGTTAATACTGCTCCGGTCATGGCAACCGAGGCAGCCGGAGCCGGTGACTTGCCCCCCGTTTTGCCCACCTCTACCACATTCATGGCGACCAGCGATTCTTCGTGGCTCACCATCACCGGTCAAGTGAACGGGATTGTGACTTATTCGTATACGGCCGCGCCGGCCGCCCGCACGGCGCACATCAGCATACTCAACAAAACCATTGAAGTCTCCCAGCCCTAGCGGTACGCCGGAACCCCTGTCACTTTTTCGCCGATAACTAAAGCGTGGATATGATCTGTGCCCTCGTAGGTTTTCACAGTTTCCAGATTGCACATATGCCGCATAATTGGGTACTCGTCCATGATGCCATTGGCGCCGAGCAAGTCACGCGACAGCCGGGCGCATTCAAGGGCGATGGCCACGTTATTTCGCTTCAGCATAGAAATGTGGGCAGCTTCGACTTTGCCGGAATCCTTCAACTTAGCCACTTGCAGCGCGAGTAACTGGCCTTTGGTAATTTCGGTAATCATCCAGGCCAGTTTTTCCTGCACGAGTTGGTGGCTGGCGATGGGCTTGTCGTCGAACTGTTTGCGGGTGATGGTGTAACTACGGGCGGTTTCGAAACAGTCCATGGCCGCGCCCAAGACGCCCCAGCCGATACCGAAGCGCGCTTGCGAAAGACAGGCGAGGGCGGCCTTCAGACCTTTGGCCAGCGGGAGGACGTTTTCCGCGGGGACAGCACAATCGGCTAAGTGAAGGCTGGAGGTGACGGACGCACGCATGGAGAGTTTGCCATGAATGTCAGATGCCCCGAAGCCGGGCGTGCCTTTTTCCACCAGAAAGCCTTGGATACCTTGCCGCGTGCGGGCCCAAACGATGGCGATATCGGCAAGCGTTCCATTGGTGATCCAGGTTTTTTCGCCGTTCAGAATCCATTGATCGCCGCGTTGTTCGGCGGTGGTGCGCATACCGGAAGGGTTCGAGCCGAAGTCAGGCTCGGTGAGGCCGAAACAGCCGATAGCTTTGCCCGATTGGAGTTTGGGTAGCCAGCGTTGCTTCTGTTCCTCGGTGCCATAGCTGTAAATGGGGTACATGACAAGCGCGCCTTGCACGCTGACGAAGCTTCGCAGGCCGGAATCGCCGCGCTCGATTTCCTGCATGACCAGGCCGTACTCGATGTTGTTCATGCCGGCGCAGCCGTAGCCTTCGAGGTTAGCGCCGAAGAAGCCGAGGTCGCCCATTTCGCCGATCAAGTGTTTGGGCAGGCAGGCGTTGTTGTAAGCGTCGCGAATGATGGGGAGCACGCGGTCGTCGACAAACTGGCGGGCGGTTTGACGGACCAGGAGTTCCTGCTCACTGAGCAGGGAGTCGAAATGCATGTAATCAACGCCGGGGAAACGGGGCATAGGGGTTGCTGATTTCAATGTAGCGTGACCGGGCTGAGGTCGACTGGTGATAGGTTGGTGAGTATGGATGCCGGTTTAGTTGCCATCCGCACGTTTTTGAGTGAATCGGAAGCGGATATCGCCAAAGGAGCGCTGACGGCGTTCGGCATTGAGTGTTTGTTGAGTCATGACGATTGCGGCGGCCAACGGCCCCATTTAAATATGGGCGGAGGCATTCGGCTACTCGTCAGACCGGACGATGCGGAGCGGGCCGAAGAAGCGTTGACCGCCGGAAGCAGTGTGGAATGAAGAAACCTTTGAGGTTAAGCTAATTTAATTAGCCGGTTTTCTGGTCTTCGCTGTCGATCTTTGGCGCGCTTTGCCCGGCGGGCTTCTTTGGAGTAGCTAGCGACGCGAAATCGAATTCCTCTAATCCACCGTGCGAATGCGCGGCGGCCATTTGCCGGTCCCATTCCGCCATTTTTAGCCGCAACGCGGCATCCAATTCACCTTCGTTCAATAAATCCACTAAAGATAGCCCCAATTTCGTTAGAATCCGGTCCGCAAGTTGCATCTGCAATCTTCTCGCCCCTTTCAGCACGTTGTGTATTTGCGACTGGGAGATGCCGAGAACTCGAGACAGACCTCGTTCGGTGAACTCCCCGTTGTTGATGCGCAGTTTGACCTGCATGATGAGTCGCGCGCGAAGAACCTCGAACGAAACCCTGGTTGGGGCCGAAAGTGATTCCACTCTGAAATAGGGTCCCCTTTTTCCCTAAACCCAAGCCGCAGTTTACCACTATGGAAGTAAGCTGTTCCCTCTAGGTAACTCCTTTGTTTCTGTAGTATTGTGTAAAACTTTCCCTATTTCTCTCAAACAACCTTGAAAAGATTTCATAGTATTTTTTGAAAAAGTACCAGAGGTACTGTATGGTCTAAGCATAACGCGATGCCAAACCGAACGTTTAAATCTGACGAACTATTGAAAGTAGTGCGGAAGGACAAAATGGAGTGGACCCGTTCTGAAACTCTGGCCCTCGCACAGCAGTCGTGCACATTTTGTTTTGGCCTGGGGCTGCGGCCCGGGCGGGCAGGGATGTCAACCCCCTGTAACTGCGTGTTTCGGGCAATTTTTCGAGCTTGCTACGAAAAATTCCGCCTGTGCGTGGCCAAAGAGAAACACATGAGCCGCGTCTCGCTGGAGGCGAACATGGGCCAGACCCGGAGAGCCGTCTGGGGGCTCAAAGACGAAGAATTCACCGCCGACTTCTGCCTGGTTAGCCGGCGTTCGCTGTCGCTGCGTGAGCACAGGATCTTCCGTTATCACTACCTGTTGGGAGCCGACTGGAAGCTCTGCTGCCAAAAGCTGTGCATGGAGCGCGGCGCTTTTTTTCACGAAGTTTACCGAATTGAGCAAAAATTGGGCCGCATTTTTCGTGAACTAGAGCCGCACGCCTTGTTTCCCGTGGACGAGTATTTTAATGGAACGGGCCGTTACGAGAAATCCTCTATCGCTGTGTTGAGCCCCTATGGTGTGGGAGACCAATCGGATGAGGATGAAGACGGCAACGCCAAACAACTCTTCAAGAACCTTCTCAAATTCCCCATCAAGAAAGCCGCCTGACTCCTCCCCCTCAGGGGCTGCGCTTTGCACGGCCCCTTGCCCGTCTCCTCTTTCACGTTTGGCCAAAATCTTCTTGCGAGTGCGCGACACAGGAAGCGGCTTGGTCGTCGGCCCGCACTTGCTACGATGATTTTCTAGTGATCAAAACTACCGCGTGCGCGCTTGCTCTGCTGGTTCTTGCCGCGTGCGGTTGGAGTCCTTTGAGTCCGAACGAAACGGCGATCACGGCCGCCAGCTCGGTGGTGGATCTTTCAGAGCCTTTAGGCAAAGCGACCTTCGTATATTTTGTTCCCAACCGCTCGAATGTGATGGCCGTCGCTTTACAAGGGAGGGAGTCCGCGAAGATCATCACCTACGACGTGTCGGGTGCGCAGAACGGCCAGTTTGCAGTCCCCGATTTTGCGGACTCGCCCATCATCCGCGACGTTGTCAGCGACAGTGAAGGAAACGTCGGGTTGTTGAAGATTGGCCGAAAAGGCATCCGCGTGGAGGTCTTGGATCAGTCTGGCCGCGTATTGCACGAGTATCCACTCAAACAGGAAGTACAAAAGATCTTATTGACTCTCCGGCAAGTCTTCGCTCTGACAGACGCCGGGATTATCCGGGTGGATGACGGCGCGGTGTTCAGGGCATTGCCTAAAGACAAATACGATTTGTTGTCGACGAATAGCGCGAAGCTGGTAGCCATCAGCGAAACCTTGCCCCTCATGTACACGTTTGATTTAGCCACCAACGCCCAGAATACTTATGTACTGAAGGCGCCGGAGATTGATCAATCCATAGAGTGGTCCAAAGAGAAAGCGCCCAACGGACCGCGTTTTATCGTTTTCAGTGCAGCCAGGGATGCCAACGGGACATTCTACGGTGCGATCTCGCCCTACACCGCAAACCTGAGAATTTTGAAGTTCGACGAATATGGGCATGTCACCGGAAGGATGATTGTTCGCTTACCGCAGGCTCCAGGCGACGAGGCGGGGAGTCATATGGATACCTCGGGAGGCATTGCATGCTTGGGGGATCGCCTGCTGGTGAGCTCGCGTCTGAAGAGAAAACTCGCGTTCTATCCCGGCGTGCTAGCGCCCGAAGGTGGAACGGATACCTTCGTTCCCTAGCCGCCTCCGCTGCCCGCCTACTCGTAGCGGAGGGCACGGAGCGGCTCAATGCGCGTGGCTTTTCTTACGGGCAACAGGCTGGCTAAGGCACCGGCGGCGAGGAAGATCGCGATGGCGGAGAGCATGGTGAACGTATCGCTCGGTTCCACTCCATAGAGAAGACTTTTCAGGATGCGGGCGGACGCGAGGGCGAGCGGTATGCCTACCAACACGCCAGCGGCAATCAGCGCGCCGCTTTCGCGCAGGAATAGTTTTGCGACGTCGGCTTTCTGCGCACCGATGGCGAATCGCACGCCGATTTCGCGAGTGCGCCTAGAGATGGCGTAGGCAATGAGGCCATAGACGCCCATGCCACAGAGCAAAGTGACCAAAGCGCTGAATAGGGCGGCCAGGAAAGTTAACATGCGCTCGGAGCCGATTCCTTCATCGATTACGTCTTGAAACTCGCGGACACCATAGATGGGCAGCTTGGGATCGACCGCGCGGACAGCTTGCTTGATTTCGGCAACGGCCTGCGCGGGCGCGAGTCTGGTTCGGACGAGCACGCTGAAGCCGGAGGATTGGGTTTGCTTGACAGGCAGATAGATGAGCGGGCACACTTTTTCGCGCAGCATCTGATAGTGAGAGCTCCCTACCAGGCCGACGATTTCCACATCGCCGCCACCCATGTGGAAGAGGCGGCCGAGTGGATTTTCGCCAGGCATATATTGATCGACAAACAGATCATTGACAATGGCGACCCGCGGGGCCTTCTTAGCATCAAGATCGTTGAAATCGCGGCCCGCTAGGATCGGCTGGTGCAAGGTTTTGAAATAGGAAGGGCTGACCATATTAAAGTTAGTTTGAAGATCGGAATTTTTTTCGGCGCGCCCCGGTACTTCAAACGACATAGACATCATGCTGCCTTCAAGTGGAGCCACCACCGCTAAACTCGCCGCCACGATGCCGGGCTGTGCACGCAGCCGGCTCAAGACTGCGTCGAAGACGCGATCGCTTTGCTGCTGGGAATAGCCACTCATTGCCGGGTCGATATGCAGGGTAGTCACGCCCGATGGATCAAAACCGAGATCGATGGTTCGGAGTTGGCCGAGGGTCCGGGTCATCAGGCCGGCGGCAAAGAGGATCACCATGGATAGCGCGATTTCCAGAACAATCAAGAACCTCCGGGTCTTGACGCCACTTACTTGTTCGTTTCCGCCTTTTAACTCGCTGCTGACGTCCGGCTTCGCGGATTGCCAGGCAGGCGCAAAACCGAACAAGACGGCGGTGAGCAGGGTAAGCAGAATGGAGAAACCAATCACCATGGGGTCAAGTTCGACAGGCAGGCCGTTGCCGCCGGAGTTCGCACCATTCAGATAGAGCAAGAGTGTGCGGACGATCCAGAAAGCTAATGCGACGCCAAGCAAACCGCCGGCGCCGGCGAGCACCAGACTCTCCACCATGAGCTGGCGCATGAGGCGGAGGCGGGATGCACCGAGCGACAAGCGGACGGCGAACTCTTTGGAACGCGCACCCGCGCGAGCCAGTAGTAAATTGGCTACGTTCGCGCATGCGATGAGTAAGACCAAGCCTACGACGCCCATCAAAATAGTGACCGGTTTCGAGTAAGGAGAATCGTTCTTCACTCCCTGGCTCCCTTCCGAAAGATGGAACGCTGTCCTTCTGCCCGCTACGTTGGCGCGATCTTTGGGATCGGCCAGATCGAGCTGAATGGCGCGTGCAACTGGATCAACCATCGCCTGCGCTTGCGCCATCGTGAGGCCGGGTTTCAAACGGGCCATGGCCTCAATCCAGACGAAACCGGGCGATTTCCACATGGTCGCAAAAGGGCCTTGCATAAAATCGGCGGCTCGCGAGATGGGGATCTGTAAATCGACGCGGGATTGCAATTGAGCGCCAAAGAAACCTTTTTGTGTGACGCCTACCACCGAATAAGGATGGGCACTCAGCATCAGCTTGCGCCCCAAAATGTGCATGTCGCCGCCAAAGTGGCCCTGCCACAGTGGATAACTGATGACACACACCGGATTGCCCGTTCCCGCCTTGACATCGTCATCATTGAGAAGCCGGCCCAGAGCGGGTTTCACTTGCAGAGTGGCAAAATACGTTCCGGTCACGAGTTCGCCGTTTAAGAGTTCGGCGGCGCTGTCAGGCGTTAAGTTTACGCGAAGGGGATAGCGCCCGAAAACGCCGGTGAACGCCGTGTTGCGTCGATCAAGCTGGTCAATGACTGGAAAAGAGAAAGGGGAATTGAAGAGCTTGCCGTCGCGGTATTCCGTTAATTCCACCAGGCGCGTTGGCTCGGGAACGGGCAACTTCTGGAGCAACAGCGCGTTTACAAACGAGAAAATCGCGGTGTTCGCACCGATGCCGAGGCCAAGGGAAGCGATCGCCACGAGGGCAAAGGCCGGACTACCGCGCAGGCTGCGAAATGCATAGCGCAAGTCTTGCCCAAGCGTTTCAAGAACCGTCCAGCCCCAGGCCGCTCGCACGTTCTCTTTGGTCAAGCTTTGATTGCCAAAGGCGCGCCTGGCGGCATAGTGCGCCTCTTCGGCGGATAAGCCGTTTTGCTTCTGCTCATCGGCTTCCGCTTCCAGGTGAGCGCGCAATTCGCGCTCCAGGTCCTGCTCGCGTTGCTTTCTTTGCCGGAATCCAAACAAGCGCATCGTTTCAACCTTCCTCTTCCGTTGCGGGCCACATCACGCGCGCGATGGCGCTCGTCATTTTCTTCCAGTTCGACTCCTCGGCCAAAAGCTGTTTCTTCCCGGCGGCCGTGAGGCGGTAAAACTTGAATTCGCGCTTCAAATCTTTGCCCGCCGGCTCCCACTTCGCCGCAATCCAACCCTTGCGCTCCAAGCGGTGCAGGGCGGGATATAGCGAGCCGTGCTCGACCTGCAGCATTTCTTCGGTGGTGCGCTGGATGTGTTTGGCGATTTGATGGCCGTGCGCCGGACCGAACAAGAGTGTGCGCAGGATGAGCATGTCCAGTGTCCCTTGCAGCAGCTCGATACGGTCGGAAGAATCCTTAGTCATAGTGCTGGTAGACATTCTACCCTATTTGGGAAAGGTTGGGTAGACGTTCTTCCCACATGGCGCAGTCGGGCAAATCTTATCTTCGACCGGGGAGGTCTGAAAGGCATCTCCCATTCGCGATTTGTTCCGATTCGGGTCACATTCCCGTTCTGAACCTTACCCACGGGGCGAATGTGTTTCAGAACGATTTGCGCGCCGCAATTGAGTCACAACGGGCGGCGGTGTCAGGAGTCCTTTATGCCGCGAAGTGTTTTATTGTCAGGCTGTTACGGGCACCTTAGCCGCGCCCTCTAGGCACCTGTCAGGGTGGTTCCTCTAATGCTTTTCTCCCGGCATACCGAGCAATCAAGAACGGCTCGGGAAGGGGAGAAACCGAGTGAACGCCGCCAGCAGAAGCAGCACCTTTTTGAGAAGGCCCGGTACCGTACTCACCGTTGATGAACAACAGAGTCGCGCCCGCCGCGACCAACTCATGCTCGAGCACATGCAACTTGTCACAGCGATTGCCGCTCACATCCAAAAATCGATTCCCGTTCACGTTGAGCTGGACGATCTAGTGCACGCCGGCATCATGGGCTTATTCGACGCGGCCACTAAGTATCGAGACGATAAAGAAGTCGCCTTCCCCACCTATGCGAAGCACCGCATTCGCGGAGCGATCTTAGACAGTCTGCGTCAGCAAGATTGGGCGTCGCGCGATTTGCGTAAACGCTATAAGCAAGTGGAAGCGGTAACGCGTGAGTTGACTATCAAACTTGAGCGGGCGCCAACCGACGCTGAGGTTGCGAACCACATTGGTTTGTCGCCGCGACGCTGGCAGGCGCTGATGGTGGATTTTCGCAGCTTGGGGATCGTCGCCATTCAACAGCATCCCAATGACCGCGAAGATCACCTGGTGCCGGAAGCGACGAGCAATCCCGAACTGGCGCCGGATCGTATTTTCGCCCGTGGCGAACTGCGCGGCAAACTGGATAAGGCGATGAAAACGCTTCCGGAACGATATCAGCAAGTGGTGACCCTTTACTATGAACGGGACATGACGATGAAGGAGATTGGAGGGGTGCTGGGTGTCAATGAGAGCAGGGTGTCGCAGATTCATAAGTCGGCGTTAGAAAGGATGCAGAATGTGTTGAATGGAACGGGGATTAGCTCGACGGCGATGTTCTAGAGGGAGTAGTCAGTAGATAGGAGTAGGAGCTAATGAGCCAAACTTCGGAGACCTGACAGCCGCGGCCGTTGCCGCCGAGACCGGGTTCGCGCGTCCAGGAGAGAACGAGCTGGCCGGTTTGGGTGGCTTGTTTGGGGAGGTCGAATTCCAGAGGTTGTGGCGGCCAAGGGCGTGTCATGAGTGGATGAATTTCGAAGGCGCTGTTTGCGAGCAGCCTGATTTTGATGCGCCGGTTGTCGCCGGAGTATACGACGCGAATTTTATATTGTGCCGCGGAGTCCAAGCCGCGGTATGCCATCGTCAAGGGCTCGTCAAACAGCGATTCGGCCCAACGCTTCCAGGCGAGGGGAGCTTGGGAGCCGAGACGGTCTGGATAGCTGAAGCCAGTCAGTGGCGATTTGCGGAACTCCGGGTCTTGCACTTTAGGCAAGACCAAATGTGGGCGATTGGCTGGATTGCCCAATTCATCGTAGAAGCCGCCCGGTCCGGGATCGCAGCGTGTGAGCAATTGTTTGATGGCGGCCACTTGTTCGTTGGCGCCAGAGAGCCTTTGCATGGCCGCCAGTTGCGCGCGGAACCAGGGAATGTCGCTGACCGGGTAATCGAGCGTTTCCAGGTTGGCGCCGCGAACAACGGCCTCCCCTTGATAGCGATCCACCGCAAGCTGCATCTGGATGCTTTGAAATAAGGCCTCGCCCAACTCCCGAACGCGGCCGCGCAAGTGGTTCGCGGCGGCTTGCGCGCTTGCATCGCTCAGGATTCGTTCGGCCTGGTCGAGCAACACCATGGGATCCAAACCGTTTGGAGGTGCAGGACTGGGCGCCGCTCCAATCTCCAAAGGCTCGGGTGTCCAGCCAATATCGTGAACTTGCCCCAGCAGATCGCGCGCCTTTTGCAGGCGAGCCGTTTCATCCAATAACCGGCTGCGGAGGTACGCGTCGTAATAGGCGCGATACAGCGCTTGCTGGAAGCGCCAATTGGCAAGTACGCTCGGCGATGTCCGGCGTTCCAAATCCTGAAACTGCGCGAGAGTCACGGCGACGGATTCGTTCGTCGCGAGCGGACCGCGCCAGTTCGCCTCCAAGCTGAGCAGACCTTGTGCGAATCCTTCCAGGTATTCGCTTGCAAAGAAATAACGGCCAAATTCACGGAGCGCCTCCTCCACCGGCAATTCAGGATCCCAGCCCAACGCGCTCCAAACAAATTTATTCACATCATCGTTGCAGCCTTCCGAGTAGGTGAGGAAACCAATGGTCAGCGGAGAGAAAGTACGCAAAATATCAGCCTGCGCGACGGGCCGGGGATTGATGCACTCGCGACCTTCCGTTAGAGCGAACGCCACATCCCAATCGGCAACCGGGAACTGGCATCCGAGGCTGTGCGTGATGTCCGGATAGAAACGAATGGGATAGCGCTTGGGAATACGTGCGCGCAGTTGCGGCAGGGGCACACGGTTTTGGGGTCCGAAAACAATGCCGTCTAGCCAAGTGGCGGTATGCGGCTGGTCGACCACGCTGAAGAAGTCTTCGAGCCATTCCTCCCCGAAGCTCTGCGGTGAGACCCACATTTGCGCGTTGGGATGAAAACGCCGCAAACTCGCCTTCTGCTTCTCGAGGAACGCCAGCAGGGGTTTGGGAGCGGTGTGGCCCGGATCGCCTCCAGGCACGAAGATGGCGTCAATGCGCGGCAGGATTTGGTAGATGTGCGCCCACTCTTCGAGCGCGGCGGCGACGGTTGCGGATTCGGCGTAATCTCTATCCATGGCCGGATACCAGATCCAGACGTCGAGTCCGTACTCATCGCAAATCCGCGACATTTCGATCATCATCCGCTCTGGCGCCAGCGGAAAATGCGGGCTATCGGGAAGATCGTCGGAACGCGGCGGAATGAGCTCAATCGCGTTGGTGCCAAACATAGCCAGATCGCGAATGTATTGATCCCAGGTGGCCACCGTCCACGCGTCGTAAGAATTGGTTTTGGGGCGGTAACCCAACTGGTGGCCGCGCAGCGAATATTTCGGCGAAGAAGCCAGATTCGCGCGGGCTGGATCGAGCCGGGCGCTTTGCCGGCTGAAGTTCATAACACGCAGCAATTTGCCCACGCCGAAGAGGAGGCCACGTTCATCAGCGCCGGTAACTGTTACCGCATTGCCGTTGGTTTGGATGGAAAACCCATCGGCCGGGGCTTTGGGAGATGAGCGCACAGCCAAATGAATCGCAGTTTGCGCGGAACTGGATGACGCGGCTTGTATCGGCCAGCGCAAACCGCTGCGTTTCTCCACTTCTTCCACTAACACGGTTGCCGCTTTTCTCTCGCGCGCTGTGGCATGTGCGGTAACTACCACCGTGCAACCCCTCAGATCGATAATTGCCCGGGAAGACTGATTTTGCAGCCAGGGAGAAATCGCCAAAGTGGCGGTCGTCTGGCATAGAAACTCGCGTCTCTTCATCGGAGGGGAGTTTACCCTTGCGCCTGTTGCGACGCATTCACCGCCGCGCCGATGACGGCTACCGATTCGCCGCCCGTCACGACTTCGGTGGAATAACCCTGCAAAGGACTCAGCTTTACCATTTCGTGCAAATATTCGTTCAGCAGCGAAAGGTTCAAGAAGCCGGCGTTAAAGCCAGTGATGAAAAACTTTCCCGGCCCGTCGAGATGAATGCTGGTGGCGGTTGCCGCGGCCAAGGCGCGATGCCACAGCTTGGTAAACTCCACGCAGCGGGCATCGCCCGTTTCCGCTTGCGCGAAGACTTCTTCCGGCTCCATATCCATGAAGCGCAACCGCATGGAACGTTGGCCCATGATGCCTTCCAGGTGGCCCTTGCCGCCACAGCCACAGAACTGCTCCTTTGGATCAAGCGTGACCACGGAATGCCCGGCTTCCCAGAAACCGTCGCGGAATGGGTAGCGGCCGTAGCCGATGCCCGTGCCGAGGGTCCACACCCGGATGAGCCGGTCCAAATGGCCGTGCATAGCGGCAATGCCGGCCGCCATAACATCGGCGTCGTTAAAAACCGACACCGGAATTTTACCGAAGATGGGTGCGAAGGCCGCACTCACTAACTCCTGCATGTTGATCCCTTTGAACTGGATCAAATTCGGCGAATCTTCAATGGCGCCGTTGCGCACGATGCCGGGCATGCCCAAGCCGACGTGGGTGGGCGCTTCCTTCAATCCGAGCGCCCGCACCTCTTCGACGATGCGCTGCACAATCAAGTCCGCCGGGACGCCGTGCAACGAATCGGCGATGGTTCGATCTTCGGGGTTGACCCGCAAGGGTCCGCTTATTGCGTTATCCGCCACCGCGGCCAATGAAATGCGCTCGCTAATGACGATGCCAATACCTTTTCCCATGTCCGTCCTACGTCCGCGAAAGCTTGTTCAGGCCATTGAACGCGGCCGCTTTGTAGCATTCCGCCAGAGTCGGGTAATTAAACACCGTCTCAACGAAATAACTAAGCTTGCCTTTGAGAATCATAACCGCTTGTCCAATGTGCAACAGCTCCGAGGCGCCTTCACCAATAATGTGTACGCCCAATATCTCTAACGTGTCGCGGTGAAAGATAATCTTCAAACGCCCGGTGGTGTCTCCGCGAATTTGCCCGCGCGCAATCTCACGATAATACGCCACGCCCACTTCGTAAGGCACGTCTTCATCGGTCAGTTGCTCTTCGGTTTTGCCGATAAACGAAATTTCGGGAATCGTATAGATCCCAAAAGGAAAGTAACTCGGGTTCGATGAAAAGTTCTTGTTATAGGCGTGCGCCACGGCCAGGCGGCCTTGTTCCATCGAAACCGAAGCCAGACTCGGGAAACCGATCACGTCGCCGACGGCGTAAATGTTCGGCTGCTTGGTCTGGTAAAACTCATTCACGGCGATGCGCCCGCGCGAATCCGCTTCCAGTCCCGCCGCAGCCAGATTCAATTCATCCACGTTGCCTTGCCGGCCCACCGCGTAGAGCAGCGCATCGCCCGTCACCTTCTTTTTGCTTTCGAGCATGGCCATGACGGTTCCAGCGCCTTCCGTTTCGTCGACGCTTTCCACTTCCTCATTGAGCCGCATGGTGACGCGATGATCGCGCAGGTGATAAGAAAGGGCTTCAACAATTTCCTGATCGGCAAATTCCAAAAGGCGCGGGCGCTTTTCGATCAGCGTGACACGTACGCCCAGCGCCGCGAACATGCAGGTGTACTCCACGCCGATGACGCCGCCGCCCACCACAATCAGCGTTTTGGGCAGGTTCTGCATTTCCAGCACCTGATCGCTGTTGATGATGGTTTGCCCGTTGATTTTGACTTTGGCCGAGGCGGCCGGTTTGGTCCCGGTACCGATCACGATGTTGTCGCCGCTGATTTCGCTTGATCCGCGCACGCTGGTGACGACGATGTTGTTGGGGCCCTTGAAACTGGCTATGCCGGTCAGGACTTCTATGCCATTGCGGGACAATTGCGCGGTAGTAACGTCTACCTCGGTCTTGATCACGTGCTGGACACGGAACGCCAGGTCCGCCATGGTGATCTTTTCCTTGACACGGTAGCTCACGCCATAAATGTTCTGGTAGTTATAGCCGGAAAGATGCAGCACCGCCTCGCGCATCGTTTTGCTGGGGATGGTGCCGGTATTGATACACACGCCACCAATCACCTCGCGTCTTTCCACGAGTGCGACTTTCTTCCCGCTTTTCGCCCCCTGGATAGCGGCGCGCTGGCCGGCGGGGCCGGAACCGATCACGATCAGATCGTATTGAGACATCGAAGTTTAATTAAGCAAAGCGAAGCCGGTGCAACACTCCTGAGTATAGCTTTCGCGTGTGACAGGCTTATCAATTTCGCGGCCGCGCACGGCGTCGCCCACAGATGGCAGTGGTGAGAGCGGGGAGACCTGCCGTCAAAAAGTCAGTTTAGATTTCTTGGCGTCGATTTTGGCGGCGTCGAGGCCGGGGACTTTTTTCAGGTCGTCAATGGATTTGAAATCGCCGTTGGCTTCACGGTAATGCAGGATGGCGTCGGCGTCTTTGTCGGAAATATCCAGCCCGGTTTGGAGTTGTTTAGCGGTTGCTTTGTTGACGTTGATTTTGGCGGCTTCGACGGAGACGGTGTTGGTGAGGTAATCGACAATATCGGCGAACTCGTCGTCGGTGCCTTGTGCGCCGCGCTGGATCATGGTCATGACGATTTGGCTCCAGCCGTCGCGGGTGAGACGCTTGCCGAGCACGATTTCCGCGCCGTGGCAGGAGCCGCAGATGCGCTGCATGGTTTCTTTGCCGGGGCCGTCGGGCAATTTGGGCTTATCCGCCGCAGCCGCCGCCGAAACCGCCGTCACGCCGGCAATCAAGAAAAAAAGCGCGAACCTCATACACACATTAAACCAGCTTTTTGGCCGGCGCGTCGGGGTTACCGGGGCCGAAATGCTTGAGCATGACCAGGTTTTCGGTGTCACTCTTATTGGTGATGACTACGCCTTGGGCGGCGGCTTCCGCGGTGACGAAGAGCTCGTCTTTGGTCATCTGGCCGAAGCGGATGAGGCTGGGGGTTTCGATTTCATGCTTGCCGAGCGTGCCATAGCCTTGCACGAGAATCAGGCCGTAAGCGGCCGCATCTTTGATCGTGACGGAGCGGCGCGGGGAGATGGTCAACTCTTTGGCTGAATAGTGAGGCGTGGAGTAGACGACCCAACTTTCCGAATATCCGGCGTCTTTCATGGTGTCGACGGGCGAAACGGGAGCGGGATCAAAGTAGTTGTGTTCGGCGAATTGCGGATCGGTGTTAGCGGGCCAATTCATCATGTCGAGCAAGTATTCGAGATCGTTATGATGCTCGGGTGGGACGTCTTTGACGAGAAGTTCCCAGCCGACGGCGCGGCCCTCCACCAGGGATTGGTACATAGCGAAAACATCTGAATTGACTTGCGGTTCGTAGGTAACCAACGAGCCAGGGGCGTGCAGAATGCCGGGGTCGATTTGCCAGCCGCTGCCGGGTTTCAACTTATAGGCGCGGGACAGGTAGAGAATTTCGTTATCGCCTTCGTTCCAGCGTTCGAGGCAGCGCTTAACGTCGGCGCGCGTGACGCCGGGGTTGAGACCCATGAAGGTGTACGGAAAATTGTTGCCCTTGAAGTTGTATTGCGGCGGGAAATAATACGCTTCGGGTTTGCCTTTTTGGCCCACACGGGCGGCGAACTCGTCGTTCTGGTGGAGGTGGTGGGGAATGGGGCCGAGGTTGTCGAAAAACTTGCACAACAGATTCCAGCCGTTGTACTCTTGCATAACGGCGGCGCCGAGGAAGCGGTCACCAACGGTGTCGATGGCTTCTTTAAGGAGCGCTTTTTTGCCGTTGTGTTCGATATAGCTTAAGCCTTCGTCGGGCGCGGTGAGGGGGCCGTTGGCGGCTTTGGTGGTGGAGGAGAACCAGCGCTCGTCAATGCCGCCGCGATGAGCGCCGAGGGCGTAGAGGTCGCGCGGATCGAGCTTGAGACGGCCGCCCGGCATTAGGAAGGACCGCGGCACCCAACAGGGCGCGAGTCTGACAACGCCATCGCCGGCGGCGAGCGCATCGGAGAAGAAAGCTTGGTTCGACATTTTGTGAGGTTGCAAAATGAGCCTTTGAAACGACTCAAATCAAACGACAGCATATATTGCGTGGTGGGATCTGTCAACCAGGAAGAGCAGAAGGGGCAAATTTTGGGTGCCAATGCGGATCGCGAAGATATGGCGAAAATCGGCACGACCCGCGGTGAATGGAGCACAGCCCGCCAGCTCAGCGCCAAAGAGCCGATGTCGTCGGATTGCCGGGTTGCAACGATGCAAACGATGTAGGAAACTCTGTTTAGATGAGTCAGCAGGCAAAGCTGCTCGAACGCTTGAAAAGAAAGCCCAAGGACTTTACCTGGGGTGAGTTGGAGACGCTATTGGCAGGCTTAGGATACAAACAGGAACGGGGCAGCGGGTCGCGCCGGAAGTTCATTCACGCGGAAACGGGCGCCATCATCAGCCTGCATGAGCCTCATCCACGCAACGTTTTGAAAGCTTACCAAGTGAGGGATTTGGTCGATCATCTCCGGGAGGAAGATTACCTTTGAGCGATTTAATGGAGTACAACGGCTATGTCGGATCTGTCAGCTACAGCGATCCGGATGAGGTATTTCACGGCAAACTCGAAGGTATCCGCGACTTGGTGACTTACGAGGGCACCGATGTGGCCGGCGTCAAGACGGCCTTTCGGGAAGCGGTGGACGATTACCTCGCCACCTGCCAGCGAAAGAACAGGGAACCGGACGCACCTTTTAAGGGCACATTCAACGTGCGGGTCGGTCCCGAACTGCACAGGCGCGCGGCCTCCTTTGCCGCTGAACACAAAAAACAATTGAATTCCGTGGTCAGCGAGGCGCTGGAAAGCTATCTCGAAAAATCGCGCCAGTAGCCGTGGCCCGCCGCGGTCAGCTAACGCAAGAGCGCGACGGGTGGCGGCTCCGCTTGCTCCACCTCCTGATGCCGCCAGAGTTCCTGAAAAGCTGCGCTGTCGCGCCGCAGTTCGGCCAGCGTACCTTGCGCGACAATCCGGCCTTGTTCCAGCACATAGATGTAATCGAAAGAATGCAGCAAATGCAACCGGTGCAAAGCGGAGACCATAGCCTTCTTGGCGAAAGCTCGGAACAAGCGCTGGTAGATCAAGGCTTCGGTTTTGGGATCGACACTGCTGGTCGGTTCATCGAGTAGAACGACATCGCTTTCTTGCGCGGCCAGGATGCCACGCGCGAGGGCCAGCCGCTGTTTTTGGCCGCCGGAGAGGTTCACGCCCTTTTCCTGAATGTTCGATTCCAAGCCGCGCGGAAGTTCCTTCACGACCTCGGTAAAGTGACTCGCTTCACAAGCCTGGGCAACAGCGGCAGCGTCTAATGGAAGATCGAGGGTGAGGTTGTAGGCGATGGTGTTCTCAAAGATTTCGGGATCTTGCGGAAAGAGAGTGACCGTTTCGTTCAAACTGGCCAGATTGCGTTCTTGTCCGTCGACGGTGAAGCGATAGCCGGCCTCGGGTTCGTACAAGCCGCGCAACAAGGCCAATAGCGTGCTCTTGCCGCTGCCGCTTTCGCCAATCAGGGCAATCCGCCGCCCGCGCTGCAATTTCAAATGGATGTCGTGCAAGCTCTGCGGCACGTGCTCCCGGCTGTACGCTTCGCGATGCGAAAAATTGAGACTCGCTAGCTCGATCGTCTGCCACTTCGGGGGCAAATCGCTTTTCTTATCGGCGCGGTGTTGTTGGAGGAAGGCTTGTTCAATGCCGTCGGCGGTGCGGACGTCGGTGTTGTATTGGACAATGCGGTTGTATTCGGCGGCCATATCGTGGAAGACGCTGGTGAATTGGTTCACGTAGCCCAGCAGCATGACGAGCGTGCCGATGTAGAAGGGTTTGCCGGGGCTCCAATGCTGAAAAACGTAGCCTGCGACGATCACGCAATAAGTCACGGCCACGAGCGTGTCAGCGACAAACCACTTCCACTCGTTGACCACCGCGTTGCGGCGATAGGGATGCATCAACTGGTGAATTTTTCCGGCCAAGCCGCCCTCCATGCTCTGTTCCAGGCGCAAGGTGACCACGGTCATGATGTTCGAAAGGCTGTCGAACAGGGTCGCGGATACGACGTGTTCGGCTTCGTTGACGGCTTCCTGGGTTTGAATGATCGGCCCGTCAAAGCGCATGATGATGAAAACGGTAAGCAGGCCGAGCGCTGCGCCGACGCCACCGAACAGGGGCGAAACAATCACCATGGCGGTAAACGAAACCGTGAGCCGCGAAATGGCGTAGACGCTGGTAAAGCCGCCGTCGAAGAATTGGCGGAGCGCCTCGTACGCTTTGCGGATGCGATTAATGGTGGAGCCGCTGTGATGATCCTGATGCCATTTGACGGGCAAATGCAGGGCTTGATGGTAACGCTCGTTTAAGAAATTGCGGCTCAGGTTGAAGGCGAGTTGGCGTTCCATGACGCGCGCCGGACCGTGCATACTCCATTCGGCCAGCTTCAGGCCGAGGTACGAGAACGCGTAGAGAACGACGAAGTGGGGAATCTGGTCCTGGCGGCGCTGGAGCTTATCGATAAACCAGCCGAGCAAGAGCGGGTAGGAACAGTAAACGAAATTGGCGCACAGAAAAAGCGCGTAAATCAGCACGTAGCGCTTGCGCTCCGAACGGGCATAACGCCACGCCGTGCGCAGCAGAGAAAAATACGGGTTCTGCAACAGGTAGCCTAAGACCTATTATCGAACGAGTTATCATGATGTTCGACGATGCCCGAACAACCGGACGCCGGCCTTGCTTCCCAGGTGATTGCCGTGATCGCCAAATCGCAGCGCATTCCAGCGGAAAGCATAACGGTAGACAGCACTTTTGAGGAATTGAAGATCGATTCGCTGGATGGGATCAATATCGTCTTCGCGCTCGAGAACGAGTTTGGGATCAACATTCCAGATGAAGGAGCACAGAATCTGCATTCGGTGCGCGAGACAGTCGAAGGTATTGCCAAACTGCTGGAGGAAAAAACGGCGAGTGCAAAAGCCAGCGCCGAGGCGCCTCCGCTCGACAGGGATCAGAGCGCTTGAACCGCGTTGCGGTCACTGGACTTGGGTTGGTTTGCGCGCTGGGCAACACGGTTGCCGAATGCTGGGCGCCGGCGAAAAAGGGCGAATCGCGCATCCGTCCGCTGGCCGATCCTGGAAAGCCGCCGTATAAGTTCGGCTGTGGTGCGCAGGCTCTCGATTTCCGGCCCGAAGATCATTTCAACGACAAAGACATTCTCTTTCTGGAGCGCTTTGCTTTGCTGGCGGCGGTGGCTGCGCGTGAAGCTGTTGCGCAAAGCGGCATCTCGTTCGCGGGCGAATTGGGCAACCGCTCAGGCGTGATTACCGGCACCAGCGTGGGTGGCCAGTTTAGCGAAGAGGAAGGGTACATCCGGCTTTACCGCGAGAACAATCCGCGTGTGGCGCCTTTGACCATTCCGCGCACGATGTCGAATGCGGGCGCGAGCCGCATTTCGCTGGAGTTCGGGATTCATGGGCCTTGCTATACGGTTTCGACGGCCTGCTCTTCCTCGAACCATTCAATCGGCCAGGCGTTTTGGATGGTGCGCAGCGGGCAGCTCACGGCGGCGATCGCGGGCGGCAGCGAGGCAGTATTCGCCGAAGGTTTGCTGCGCGCCTGGGAGGCGATGCGGGTGGTCTCTGTGGAGCCTTGCAAACCCTTTTCGGCGGACCGGCGCGGGCTTTCGCTCGGGGAAGGCGCGGGCATGCTGGTGCTGGAGAATTGGGAGCACGCGCAGGCGCGGGGCGCACGGATTTTAGGCGAGATTGTGGGATTTGGCATGAGCTCCGACGCGCATCACATCACACAACCTTGCGTGCAGGGTCCAGCCAATGCGATGAGTTGGGCGCTGCGCGATGCCGGACTCATTCCGGAGGCGATTGACTACATCAACGCGCACGGTACGGGGACGCAGGCGAACGATGTTACCGAGAGTCAGGCGATACGCGCGGTATTTGGAGCGAAGGCGGACCGTTTGCCGGTGAGTTCGACCAAATCCGTGCATGGGCACACGCTGGGCGCGGCGGGCGCGATTGAAGCGGTGATGACGCTCCTGGCGCTGCGGGATAGCGTTGTTCCGCCAACGGCGAACGTCACGGCGATTGATCCGGCTTGCGCGCTCCGAGTGGTGCATTCCGAGCCTTTGCAGGCGCCGCTAGAGATGGCCATTTCGAATACGTTTGCTTTCGGCGGGCTGAATGCTTCGCT
>Ga0302319_10004511_pt1 | contig 28555 bp, 23 predicted proteins | sample Bog_T0_2_FD_203319 | JGI IMG/M metagenome (GOLD analysis project Ga0302319, IMG submission 203319) | Peat permafrost microbial communities from Stordalen Mire near Abisko, Sweden - Bog_T0_2 | ecosystem: Environmental > Terrestrial > Soil > Wetlands > Peat | place: Sweden: Abisko, Stordalen Mire... | reverse complement strand
TACTTCCTGAGCTGTATCCGTAATCAATTCCGATACGAACGACTGGCTAAGCTTCAGGCCGCCTGATTAGCTGGGATGGGGTTGGCCGTACGCTTACAATTGTTCAGAGGTTCAGAGCGCCTCGCTCCCCCGAATTGGCTTCGAATTGTCAGGACCCCTTAGCCCCCCCACCTCCCACCCCAAATTCCCCGAACCCCAGCCCTCCCACCCCCAGTCCGATAAACTGATACTTACCCCCATGCGAAGCCTGCGCTGGCTGCTGCTCCTCGCCATCATCGGCATCGCAGTCGCCATCTCCCTCATCTACAGCGCCAACCTCAAAAAGGCCAATGCCAATCGCCGCCCCGTTCCCAAATCCCTCGACCTCAACACCTCCGGCGAATCCTTCGAGTACGAGTGGAGCCAGAACACCAAAACCCACGTCAAAGTCCGCGCCAAACAGCAAACCATTTCGGCCGACCAGACCCACATCCACCTCATCGGCGTCCAGCTTCAGATCTTCCGCAAGGACGACAAAAAATACGACCTCGTCACCTGCCCCGAAGCCGACTTCACCAACTCCGACAAGAAGCTCTACGCCCCCGGCGAAGCCGAAATCACCCTCGACGTCCCCACCGCCGGCGACCCGCCCCACCCCCTCACCTCCATCAAAGCCGCCGGCATCAATTTCAACAGCGACAGCGGCCTCGCCATCACCGATAAACACGTCGCCTTCCGCTTCGATGGCGGCGAAGGCACCTCCGAAGGCGCTTCATACGACCCCGAAAACCACGCCCTCCGCCTCGCCAGCAACGTGGTCGTCAGCCTCAAGGGAAAAACTCCCGAAAGCCTCCCCATGAAGGTCGAGGCCGGCGAACTCAATTACAACGAAAAGGACGCCGTCGTCCACCTCGGCCCCTGGTCCCGCATGACCCGCGCCGATACTCTCATCAACGCCGGCGAGAGCACCGTCAAACTCAATAACGATAAGAAAATTGACACCGTCGACGCCGCCAACGCCAAAGGCATCGACAAACGCCCCGGCCGCGAGCTCGAGTACGCCGCCGACACCATCCATATCCATTACCTCGAGGGTGTTGCCGACACGATCGACGGCGTCGGCAACGCCCGCCTCGTCTCGCACGGCAAAGGCTCGGACACCACCATGTCGGGCAACTCCGTCAACCTCTTTTTCAACACCGAGAGCGGCGACAGCGAACTCTCCTCAGCCGTCGCACGCGGCAACGCCGCCATCGAATCGAAGCCTATTCCCGACCCTAAAGGCGCCACGCCCGACACCAAAATCATGAAGGCCGAGGTCCTCAACCTCCACATGCGCCCCGGCGGCAAAGACCTCAGCCGCGTCAACACCGATACCCCCGGCACCCTCGAATTCCTGCCCAATCAGCCCGCGCGCCACCGCCGCATCCTCAAAGCCTCCACCATGGACATCGCCTATGCCGAGAAGAACGAAATCCAGTCCTTCCACGCCACCGCCGCATCCACCGAAACTTACCCCACCGAAGCCGAACGGCTGAGCTACGAAAAGAAGGGCGACAAGACTCCGCTCCCGGTCGCCTACACTTCGAGCAAAATCATGGACGCCACCTTCGATGAAAAGGGCGAGATCAAAGACATGAAGCAGACGGGCGAATTCCGCTATGCCGAAGGTGTCCGCAAAGCCCAGGCCGACCTCGCCACCCTCGACCAGCCGAAGAACGTCATGAACCTCGAAAACCACGCCCGCATCAATGACGACGCCGGCACCACCATCGCGGACCATATCGTGCTCCAGCAGGCGACCGGCGATTTCGACGCCCTCGGCCACGTCTCCACCACCCGCCTGCCCGATCAGAAGAAGACCACCTCGGACATGCTCAGCAAAGACGAAGCCACCCAGGGCATGGCCGACCACGTCATCTCTGCCGACCGCAACAAGACCATCCACTACATCGGCAATGCCGTCCTCTGGCAAACCTCCAATCGCATTCAGGCCGACAAAATCGACCTCGATCGCGATAAGAAGTCCATCGTCGCCGATGGCCAGGTCATCTCGCAGTTCCAGGATAAGGAGAAAGATAAGGACGAGAAAAACCCGAAGCCAAACAATGCCCCGGCCATCTTTACAATAGTGAAAGCGCCCCACATGGTCTATACCGATGCCGACCGCCTCGCCGTCTACACCGGCGGAACCAACTTCTGGCGGCCCGCGTTGATCGTTAAGAGCGCCACCCTTCGCGCCTGGCTTAACCCCGACGATTCCGATGCCGATTCCCGCATTAACCGCGCCTTCGCCGACGAGAAAGTAGAGATCACAGAGATCGCTCCCAACCGCAAACGCATCGGCACCAGCGAGCACGCCGAATACTATTCGGACGAAGGTAAGATCGTCCTCACGGGCCATCCCAACGTCAGCGACTCCCTCAAAGGCACCACCACGCCCGAAAAGCTGACCTACTTCACCGACGACAATCGCCTCATCTCCGAAGGCACGCCCCAAAAACAGGTCAAGACCCACCTTCTGAAAAAGAAGAAGCCCTGATGGTGAAGAACGACAAGCTGCAAACGCTCGAGACCATCGAGATCTCGAAATCCTACAGCGGCCGCCGCGTGGTGGACGACGTATCGGTGTATGTCAGCCGTGGTGAAATCGTCGGTCTCCTCGGCCCCAACGGCGCCGGCAAAACTACCTCGTTCTACATGGTGGTCGGCCTCATCAGCCCGGACTCGGGCAAGGTCGTGATGGATGGCGTGGACCTCACCCACATGCCCATGTTTCGCCGAGCCAATCAGGGCATCAGTTATCTCCCGCAGGAAGCCTCGGTCTTCCGCAAGCTCACGGTCGAAGAGAACCTCATGGCCATCCTGCAGACCCGCCGTATGACCGGCCGCGACCGCAAGGAAAAGATGAACCGCCTCATCGCCCAGATGGGTCTCGAAACCGTGCGCCGCAGCAAAGGCTACGTGCTCTCGGGCGGTGAGCGCCGCCGTGTTGAAATCGCCCGCTCCCTTGCCATCGACCCCAGCTTCCTCCTGCTCGACGAACCCTTCTCCGGCATCGACCCCATCCAGGTCATCGAACTCCAGCGCATCATCCTCGATCTGAAAAGCGACGGCCTCGGCATCCTCGTCACCGACCACAACGTCCGCGAAACCCTTTCCGTCACCGACCGGGCCTACATCATCAACTCCGGCAAAATCTTCCGCGCCGGAAGCCCTGACGCGCTCGCCGCAGACCCCGAAGTGAAGCGCGTCTATTTAGGCGAGTCCTTCAGTTTCGACCTCCGCTAAATTTCTACTAAACTAATTGCCGTGTTAGTTCGTCTAACTGGGAAACATGACCGGACGAGTCATTTTGGCGCTGCTGCTTGTAGCGGCAACCGCCTTAGCCCAGGCGCCTAAGTCCCTGCTCGGCACCATAGCCGCATTTCGCCCGAGCACGGCTGAATTCGAAGTTAAACCCGACGCAGGCGATTCCGTAGCAGTCAAGGTGAGTTCCGATACAATCCTGAAGCGCATCGCGCCCGGCCAGACCGATCTCGCCAAAGCCGAGCCCATCAAAGCAACCGACGTCTCGATAGGCGACCGAGTCCTTGTCACCTTCGGCGCTCCCGATCCCGCCGAGGCCCGCCGCATCGTCGTCATCCCTGCCACCGATATCGCAAAGAAAGAAGCTGCCGATCGCGCCGACTGGAAGAGCCGCGGCGTCACAGGTGTGGTTACAGGGATATTCGGCAATGATGTAACAGCCGAGTTGCGGTCGCTGGCGGGCGCAACCAAATTCACCATCACCGCAGGGCCTAAGACTTCGTTCAAACGCTACGCACCCGACTCTATCCGCTTTGCCGATGCTAAGACCAGCAGCCTCGCCGAAGTCAGTCCGGGAGATCAGATCCGCGCTCGCGGCGATAAGAATCAGGACGGCACGAAGATTGCCGCGGAAGAAGTCGTGTTCGGCACCTTCCTCAGCAAAGCCGGCGCTGTCACCGCGATCAATGCGGCCGCGCACGAGATCACTCTCAAGGATCTGGCCACCAACAAGCCGCTGGTGGTGAAGTTCATTGCCGAATCGAGCGTCAAACGCATGCCCGACGCGGGCGCGCCCGGAGCCCCGAAAGGCAACGATATCGCACAGCTGCTCGACTCCTTACCACCGATCAAAATCGAAGATCTTAAGCCCGGCGATGTAGCCGTCGTGTCCGCAATGAAGGGCGCGAAAGCCGATCAGATCACCGCGGTCACGTTTCTCGCCAACGCGGAAGCGCTCGTTCAGCTCGCGATGAAAGCGCGCGGCGCGGGCGCAAATGGGCCGTCACCCAGCCTGGCGGGCCTCGCAAGCAGCATCTCGAACGTAGGTCCATAACCAACAGGAAAGCCTGATATGAAACGACAGATCGCGGTCGGCATAGTCGTTGTGTATTTATGCGCATCCTGCGCCCTCGCGCAGCCTGCTCAGCCAGGCTTACAGGGTCTGGTTACCGACCCGTCGGGAGCGAGCGTGCCCTCGGCCCTCGTGCAAATCATCGGCCCTAAAGGACAGCAACGCCAGGCGACCGGCCCCGATGGGCGCTACTCGTTTGTAGCTCTTCAGCCGGGGAAGTATCGAGTCCGCTTCATCGCCAAAGGCTTCACAGTGGGCGAGAAGCAGGATGTGGATGTGACAGGCCCTGTAACCCTCGACTATCAGCTAACGATTGAAGCTAACGCGCAAGTGGTCGATGTTGACGATGAGGCCAATGGAGTGAGTGTCGATCCCGCGCAGAATGGCGATGCCATCGTGATCAAACAAAACCAGCTCGATGCGCTCTCGGACGATCCCGACATCCTGCAGCAGCAATTGACCGCGCTCGCCGGACCGGGCGCGGGTCCTAATGGAGGGCAGATCTACGTCGATGGCTTCAGCGGCGCGCAGTTGCCGCCCAAATCGTCCATCCAGGAGATCCGCATTAACACCAATCCCTACTCGCCCGAGAATGAATATCCCGGCGGAGGCGGCATCCAGATCATCACTAAGCCGGGCACCAGTTCTATCCACGGCAACTTCTACAGCTTCTACAACAAAGAGGCACTCAACTCGAGAAGCCCGCTGCTCACTCAGTCGACGCGCCCGCAGTATAAGCAGGAGTACTTGAGCGGCAACCTTTCCGGTCCTATCAAAAAGAACAAAGCGTCATGGACGCTGAACTTCAACAAGAACATACTGACCCAAAACGCCTTCATCTACGCCACCATTCTCGACAGCAATTTAATGCCATCGCCGGTGAATCAAACCCTGCTCCAGCCGCGCGGAAACTGGAATCTGCTGCCCCGCCTCGATTACGCCATCACGGCAAAACATACTCTGACCATCAGCTTTTTCAACGGCCACAACCGTGTGGACAATCTGGGCGCGGGCGATTACGGTCTGGCATCCCGCGCCTACAACAACCACGGGAACAACAATCAGCTGCAGGTCTCCGAGACCGCAATCCTCAGTGCCCGCATGGTCAGCGACACCCGTTTTCAGTGGTACAGAAATCTGAACGACAACACCGGGAGCGTCACCGCGCCCTCGATTGTCGTGCCCGGCGCATTTACCGGAGGTGGCGCGCAGATCGGCAACTCGGGGGCCACCACCAACAACTTCGAGCTCAACAGCACCACCAGCTTCGGCTATAAGACCCACACTTTCCGCTGGGGCGGACGCCTGCGCGAATCCATCGTCGACAACACCTCCGTCAACAATTTCGGCGGCACCTATACCTTTGAAGGCGGCACCGGCCCGGCCCTCGATGCCAACAATCAGCCCATTCCCGGAACTTCGCTCGATCTCACCGCCCTTGAGGTCTATCGTCGTACGCTGCTTTTCCAGCAACAGGGTCTAAGCGACGCCGCGATCCGCCAACTGGGCGGCGGCGCCTATCAGTTCAGCATCGGCGCAGGACAGCCGACCATATCGGTGAAGCAGTTCGATGCCGGCCTTTTCGTTGTGGACGACTGGCGCGCAAAACCTAACGTGACCTTCAGTTATGGGCTGCGCTTTGAATCCCAAAACAACATTTCCGACCATGCCGACTTTGCGCCGCGCATCGCCGTGGCATGGAATCCGAAGTGGAAGGGAAAGACCAGCAAGACCGTGCTGCGGGCGGGCGTGGGCGCGTTCTACAGCCGCACCGCCATCGGCACCACCCTGAACGCGCTGCGCTATAACGGCATTTCTCAGCAGAGTTTTGTGGTGCTTAATCCGTCTTTCTTTCCGAGTATACCTTCTATCGCCTCGCTGCAAAGCGGGCTTCAGCCACAGCAGATTCAACTGATCGATTCGCATCTGCAGAGCCCTCAGATCTGGCAGTCTTCGGTAGGAGCGGACCGGCAGGTCACGAAGTTCCTCCGGCTCAGCGCTAACTATACAGAGAGCCGCGGTATTCATCTGCAGCGGTCGCGCGATATCAACGCGCCGGTAAACGGCGTCTTCCCGTTCGGCGACCAGCAGATCCGCCTGCTCACCGAATCGACCGGCTTCAGCCGCACGCACCTGTTGAGCATTACTCCGTCGGTGAACTATAAGAAGGTTTTCCTCGGCGGCTATTACACGCTGTCTTACGGTAAGGACGATAACGAAGGCCAGCCGGCCGACCCCTACAACCTGCGCGCCGAATGGGGACCGGCCGCGTATCAGGACATTCGCCAGCGCTTCGTGATCTTCCTCTCAACGCCTCTGCCCACAAAAAGACTGTCGAAGTTCACGCTTTCGCTCAATGTCCAGGCCCAAAGCGGCACGCCCTACAACATCATCACGGGCCGCGATCTGGTGGGTGACTCGATTATTTCGGAGCGGCCATCGCTCACGCCTGGCGGAAACGCCGCGAGTTGCACCGGTGGGGAACTGATCTTCGAGCCTGCCTTCGGATGCTTCAACCTCAATCCCGCTCCGGGCACATCGATTACTCGCAACTATGGCCGCGGTCCTTCGCAGGCGAGTCTTTCCTATTTGAGTCTTTCGCGGGCATGGGTTTTGAATCCGGATAAGGAGGTGGCGGGTAAGGACTCGATGGTTTCCGTTCCCGGACCGGGCGGCACCACGATCCAGGTGCCCTCATCTATGATGGGGCTGGGCGCGACCGGCGCGAAGAGGAAGTATACTCTGACCTTCAGCATCAACTCGCAAAACCCGCTGAACCATACAACCTATACGGTTCCCAGCGGAGATCTGTCGTCGCCTTATTTCGGAGTCTTTCGGAGTAACTCGTTCGGTTCGACCTGGAACCGTCAGGTGACGCTCCAGCTTCGTCTGAATTTCTGATGACGCCCACGGTGTTCGTTTCTCACGGCAGTCCGGCGCTCGCGGTCGAACCCGGACCTTCCCGCGATTTTCTGCAGTCGCTCGGCGCCAGACTGGGGCACCCCAAAGCCATCGTCTGCATCTCCGCTCATTGGGAGACCGAAGAGGTTTGCATCAACCTCGACCCACATCCCGAGACCATCCACGACTTCCACGGCTTCCCAGCCGAGTTGTACCGGATGACGTACCCCGCGCCCGGCGATCCCGAACTCGGCAGCCGCATTGCCCGGATGATCCCTGGAGCAACAACTACGCAAAAGCGAGGATTCGACCACGGCGTCTGGTCGCCGCTCATTCTGATGTATCCGGACACGCGAATTCCGGTTGTCGAAATCTCCGTACAGCCCGACAAGGACGCGGCCCACCATTACACTGTCGGGCAAGCCCTGGCGCCGTTGAGAGACGAAAACATCCTGATCATGGGAAGCGGCTCGGCCACCCACAACCTGCGCGAAATGGGACGAACCGGCCCGCACATCGCCGAATTCGAGAACTGGCTCTGTAAAGCAGTAGAAGAGGGCAGAGCAGACGACCTGATTCACTACGAAGAGCGCGCGCCGTTCGCCAGGAGAAACCATCCCACTCCCGAACATCTCCTGCCTCTCTTCGCACCGCTGGGGGCAGCCGAAGGCGAACCGGGAGAGGTGCTCAACCGCGTATTCGAATACGCCTCCCTCTCCATGGCCGCCTTCGTCTTCTAGGCTGCAAGCAAAACGTCTTCCGACTGCCGGAGTTCCATGGCGCGCGCCCTGAGACGGAACACATGGCTGGTCGAAATTCCCAGGACGCGTCCGGTCTCCTTCAGTGTCTTGCCCGCCAGGAGCACATCAATCGCTTCCCGCTCCATCCACCAGTTCGGCTCACGCACCTTAGAGCCGAGTAGTTTTCGACGCCAATCGAACACGCGCAGCCAGGTGACTTTATGGCGAGCCGCAAACTGCCGGGGCGTCAGCGTCGCCAGATCGTCGATGCGCTCCACCCAGAACTCCAGCATGTCCTCCATGCAGTTGAATCCCAAACGGCGGCGAACCCTTTTCAGAGTGCTGCGCCCCGCCGGCAGACTGTACAGGAGCCCTTCGCCATATCTCTCCTTGTTCGCTTCCCAGTGGTCGTATAGCTCCTGAGTAGCGATCAGCCGTGGCTTACAGTTGCCTCTGCGCGACTCCGGCGAACCGAAGATCAAATTGAAGCCGAATTTGGTGTCGCGTATTTCGCGCACATCCCAGAGACCGCCCTCGACGTCACGAACCTGGTCGATGATGAGGGCGTTGTATTTGTTTACTGCGGAATTTCGTTTCATCCTGGACCGATTGTGAACCCACAGGCCCCAAAAGCGAGGAAGGCGAAAAGTGACAATCGCCCGTAAGTTAAAGGTTAATCAGGAGAAAAAAATATTTTTCAAAGTTGTGACTGAAAACGGTCAGGCAAACTTCGGCAGCAGAACGATCTCGTCCGCGGGCACCGGCTCCAGGGGCAAGGAAGCCTTCTTCCATGCGGTGAGACCGCCTTCGAGGACGGCTGCAGGAATTCCTTTAGCCGCTAGTTCCCGCGCCACCTTCACCGCGGTGGCTTCCCGGTAACAAGTGCAGTACAGAACGATTTCGCGATCCTTCGGCAGTTTGCCGAATTGCTCGCTGAGCGCATTCGGCTCCAGCCGCCGCGAACCCTTGATGCGCATGGTGCCCTGGTCGTAATAGCCATGGCTGCGTGCATCGAAGATCATCACGTTGTCGCGCGCCATGACTTCATGCGGCTTCAGCATGACAACGGGACTGTCCTTACGGCCCTTGTTCCAGATCCTGATCCGGTTGCCGACCCAGACCACCAGCAGCGCCCCGATGATCCAACCCACGAAACTGCCCGCGGTCGAATAACCGCGCATAATCACGGCAAGAAAATCGCTGAACAGATATCCTGCGCCGAAGTAGGTAAAGATGTAGAGCGAAGCCCCCAGAAAATCGAGCAGAAAGAACTGGCCGTGAGGCATGTTCATGCTGCCCGAAAGCGGAGGCGCCATCGTATTGACTCCCGGCAGGAATTTGGCGAACACCAGCATGATCCGGCCGCGTTTATAGAACGAATCGGCCGATTTGGAAATACAGGCCTCGGGGTTGAGCGACACGCGGCACAGGACTCCGAGCAGCCACCACCCCGTATAACGCCCCAACAGAAAAAGCACATTATCGGCCAGCAGCATGGCCACATAGGCCATCAGAATCGCGTGGCCGGGTGCCAGCGGTCCTTTCGCGCTGGCTCCGCCTGCCACCAGCAGCCCTACTGCCGCCGGTACGGGAAGGCCCATCGCCTCCGCCAGCACCACAAAGAAAAGAATGGAATAACCGTGCTGCGCAATCGACGCCGATAAGATTTCCACGCTCTTTTCGATGCCCGGCTATCTGATGCTTAGTGGGCCCGATCCGTTTCGGGAAGCGGAGCGATATCCACCGCGGTGGCCGGAGTCATCGGCAACGCTACCAACTCGCGCTCGAGAGCGATATGCAGCACCTCGTCCATATGCTGAACGAAATGCAGCTTCATGATTTTGCGGATGTATTCCGGGATATCCGGCATGTCCTTCTGGTTGTCGAACGGCACAATCACTTCGTTGATCCCGTGCCGATGCGCAGCCAGCAGTTTCTCCTTCAAACCGCCGATCGGCAGCACATGCCCGCGGAGCGTAATCTCGCCCGTCATCGCGATATCGCCGCGCACCGGGATCTTCGTAAGCGCACTGCAAATCGTGGTCGCAAGCGTAATGCCCGCAGACGGGCCGTCCTTCGGGATCGCGCCTTCCGGAATATGCAGGTGGACATCGAGATTGCGGTAAAAATCGCGCGGCAGGCCCAGCTGATGCGCCCGCGACCGGATGTAACTGAACGCCGCCTGAGCCGATTCCTGCATCACGTCGCCGAGCTTGCCCGTAACCGTGAGCTTGCCTTTGCCTTCCATCAGGATGCATTCGGTCGTCAGAATCTGCCCGCCTACTTCCGTCCAGGCAAGACCGGTCGTGGACCCGATCTCGTTCTTCCGGTCGGTAGTGGTATCCCGGAACCGCGCCGGACCCAGCAGATCCGCCACCTTCGTGGCGTCCACCACCGTCTTGGCCTTCAGTTCTTTTGCCACTGTCTTTCTGGCGATCTTGCGGGAGACGTTCCCGATCTCGCGCTCCAGATTGCGAACGCCCGATTCGCGGGTGTAGAACTGGATCAGGCTCGAAATGCCTTCGTCCGAGAACTGAATCTGCTCCGCGTTCAGGCCCGCCGCTTCCATCTGCTTCTTCACCAGAAAGCGCTTGGCAATCTCCAGTTTTTCGAGCTCGGTATAACCCGACAGACGGATCACTTCCATGCGATCCTGCAGGGCCGGGGGAATGGTATGCAGCACGTTGGCCGTCGCCACAAAGAACACCTGCGACAGGTCGTATTCCACGTCGAGGTAATGGTCGACGAACATGTAATTCTGTTCGGGATCGAGCACCTCAAGCAACGCCGATGAAGGATCGCCCCGGAAATCGGTCGACATTTTGTCGATCTCGTCCAGCATGAACACCGGATTCCGCGTCCCGGCTTTCTTCATCATCTGGATCACCTGGCCCGGCAGCGCGCCGATATAAGTGCGACGATGCCCGCGGATCTCCGCTTCGTCGCGCACGCCGCCCAGCGACATGCGGATGAACTTGCGGCCAGTCGCCTTGGCGATCGACATACCAAGCGAGGTTTTGCCCACGCCCGGAGGCCCGACAAACAACAGAATCGATCCCTTGGGATTCTTCACCAGCCGGCGAACCGCCAAAAACTCCAGAATGCGCTCTTTGATTTTGTCGAGCCCGTAATGGTCAGATTCGAGCACTTCCTCGGCATGCTTCAGTTCGCGGATTTCCTTCGACTTCTTCTTCCATGGCACCGCCAGCAGCCAGTCGAGATAATTCCGCGACACGGTCGACTCGGCCGACATCGGCGGCATGTTTTCCAGCCGCTTCAGCTCCGCCAGAGCCTTCTCCGTCGCGTCCTTCGTCATCCCCGACATCTCGATGCGCTTCTTCAGCTCATCGATCTCGCTCTTCTCGCCGCGCCCCAGTTCTTTCTGGATCGCCTTGATCTTTTCGTTGAGGTAATACTCTTTCTGCGCCTTCTCCATCTGGCGCTTTACGCGGCCCTGGATTGTGCGATCCACATTGAGCTTCTCGATCTCGATATCGAGCATCTCGGCGACACGCGTCAGACGGTCGATGGGATCGAAGATTTCAAGCAGTTCCTGCTTCTCTTCGATGGTCAGCTGCAGGTTGGCGCCTACAGTATCGGCCAGCTTGCCGGCGTCATCCACACGGATGGCCGCAACCATCGTCTCGTAGTTCAGGTTCTGGCTGAGCTTTACGTACTGCTCGAACAAAGACGTGACGCGACCCGTGAGAGCTTCCAGTTGCTGGCCGGCTTCCACTTTGAAGGCAAACGTCCGCACCACCGCCCGGAAGTACCCTTCATCGTCGGTTACCGACACGACGCGAGCCCGTTCCACGCCCTCGACGAGGACCTTGATGTTCCCGTCCGGCAGTTTCAGGCTCTGCACAATGTTGACGACGCAGCCTACGCTATAGATCTCGTTGGGCTTCGGCTCGTCGGTGGAAGCGTCGTGCTGGGTCGCAAGAAAAATCTTCTTGTCTCCCGCCATGGCGTCTTCTAAAGCGCGAACGCTCGACTCGCGGCCCACCACGAACGGCGTCATCATATATGGGAAGATGACAACGTCCCGGATGGGCATCATCGGAAGGCGCCGGGTATCGGATTTTTCTCTGGACGTAAGCATTTGTTTATGGGATACCGAATTCCTATTGTATGACTGGATTGCAGTCCGAAACGAAATTCACGGTCCTGTTACTTCTGATGGCTACTACCCGCCCTGCGATTCGGGGTACCTCGAAGCCTTTCCGCCAAACCAGGGAGTACCGCAACAGCAAGCGCCGCCGGAGGACCGCACGGGGCAAAACCTCGGTGCAGGCGGCCTGGATTTGCCGTCAGGTTTCGTTCGGCTGCTGTACAGGCGCTTCTACCTCGCGGTAAAGTGCAGGGAGCGCAGAACACCCAACTCACCCGCAGCACCGCCGCTGCAAACGCATAATCCGCAGCCGTTTCTGCCCGGTACAGTCCGATCACTGCCAGAACGCCGCCCGGGGCAGCAACTCGCGGAATCGACCGAGGCCGGTTTTCCGAATCAGCACACCCTCCCCGCAACCGGCATCGAGCAGGCACTCATAATACTTCCGATCGCACCAGTGCCGGTTCAATCACCTTCAACTGCCGTCCGAACCAGAGACTCCCCAATAAACACGCCGCCCCGCTCACCGTCACCGTTATCGGAGCGCCGGCCCTTGCCGCCAGACTGCCCGCCAGCAGACTCCCGAACGGCGCCATCCCCTGAAACGCCATCGAATAGAACGCCATCACACGGCCGCGTTTCTCGTCGTCCACAATCGTCTGGAGCACCGTATTGCTCGACGCCAGCTGCTGCATCATGCCGAACCCCGCAATTGGAAGAAGCAGTATGGAAAGCCAGAGCATCTTAGAAAACGAGAACGCGATCAGAGCCGCGCCGAAAAGCGCCGTCATCCAGACGATCCGCTTCCCGAGGCCCTGAACGACGTCGCTCCTGCGCGCCGCCAGTCCCACCGCTCCCGCCAGTGCGCCCACTCCCGTCGAGGCCATCAGGAAGCCCAGGGTGTGGGCGCCGCCCTTCAGGACCTGCGCCGCGAAAATCGGCATGAGAACGGAATACGGAACCCCGAACAGGCTTACCACCGAGAGATTCACCAGAATCGACCGGATGGGCGCCGATGCAACTACATAACGCCAGCCGTCCCGAACCTCGGTCCACACGGCCTTTCGGGGTTTCACCGCACCCTCCGGGGCGGTCCGCATCATCAGCAGCGCGACAACCACGGCAATGTAGCTGATCCCGTCGGCCAGGAAACAGTATCCTTCACCCACCGTCGCCACAACCACGCCCGCAATCGCCGGGCCCACCAGCCGCGCACCGTTCACCATGGAGGAATTCAGCGCGATCGCGTTGCCCAGGTCCTCGCGCCTCTCCACCATCTCAATCGTGAAGCTCTGCCGGGCCGGCATATCGATGGCGTTGATCAGGCCCTGCATGAGCGCCAGCGCCACAATCTCCCAAACCGTAATCACATGCGCAAGGGTGAGTACCGCAAGCGCGAACGACTGCACCATGGAAAGCGCCTGCGTCCACACTACGGTCTTGTGCCGATTCCATCGATCGATCCAGACGCCCGCAATCGGACCCAGCACGAACGCCGGGATCTGGCTCGCGAACCCCACCACTCCCAGCAGCGCGGCAGAACCCGTGAGCCGGTAGACAAGCCAGCTCATCGCGATCCGCGTCATCCATGTCCCGACGAGCGAAACGCCCTGGCCGGCGAAAAAGAGTTTGAAATTACGGCTTCGAAGCGCGCGCGTGGCGAATGCCAGGCCCGCCATTTACCGCCGGACCGTCGGCAGAATCATCACCATGCCATGCTCGATGCCCAGCACCGGGGGCACGGGTTGCCGCTGTTCCCAGCGCTGCGGACGCAGCACGCGGAGCACTGCAATCTCGTCGCAGTTGTTGAACTTCGAGCAGCGCAGGCAGTCCTTCCAGGCCTTCAGCGGCAACTCGCCGCGCTCCACTTCGTTGAACGACACCTTCGCGAAAAACCCAGGAACATACGTGAAAGCGAAGACCGCGTCGAGACCGTACAGCTTCGCTTCATAGACCAGCGATTCCACAATCAGGCGCCCGATTCCGTGCGTCTTATGGCTTTCCGCCACCGCCAGCGATCGCACTTCCCCAACCGTGGGCGAATAAAAATGCAGCGCGCCGCAGCCGGCAAGACGATTGCCGTCGTAGGCTACCGTGAAGTCGCGCATGTTCTCCGACAGCTCGAACTCGGTGCGCGGCAGCATGATCCCTTTCGCCGCATAGCCGTTGATGAGATCGAGGAGTGGAGGAATGTCCTGCATCGAGGCCTTGCGAACCTCGATGTTTTTGTTCGATACCGTTTGATGCGACACCGTCTCCGGCGTCAGAGCGCTGATCATATGACTGCTGTTCCCACCACTTCTTTGTTAAATACGCGAGTAACGATATTTGGTTCCGAACCCTTTACGATTCGAACTTCGCCCACGCCGTTTTTCACCGCTTCCATCGCGGCGTTCAGTTTCGCCTGCATGCCGCCAGTGGCGACGCCGGTTTCTATCAGATGCATGCAAGCGGCCACCGTGAGTTCAGGGACGATCCGTTTTTCAGCATCCATTACGCCCGCGACATCGGTCAAAAAGACGAGCCGATCCACCTTCCATGCGGATGCGACAGCCACTGCCATCGAATCGCCGTTGACGTTATAAACAAAATCCCCGCCCGCCACGCACGCTACCACGGGAAGGTAACCGGCCGTTGTGAGTAGATTCAGGATGGCCGGATCGGACCCGGTCACACGCCCGACAAAGCCTAACTCGGGATCCAGTTGTTCGGCGGCGGCGAGTCCTGCGTCAATGCCTGTGAGCCCGACCGCGCGTGCGCCGAGCGCTGCCACCAGTTGCGTATTCACACTGCCGGCGAGCACTTTAAGCACCGCGTCGATGGTTTCTTCGGTCGTGACCCGCAGCCCGCCCACGAACCTGCTGGCAATGCCGCGCTCTTCAAGGAAACGGGTCATCTGCTTTCCGCCGCCGTGCACCACCGTGATGGCGCCTGTGAGCGCGGCGATTTGACGGGCGATGGAGCCGCGCGAGGCCGGATCGTCCAGCAGGCTTCCGCCGATCTTGATCAGAGCCTTCACAACAACCCCGCCGTTTCTTCGAAGCCGGCAGCCAGATTCAGGTTCTGAATCGCCTGGCCCGCCGCACCTTTTACGAGGTTGTCGATCGCGCTCACCACAACGCATCGGCCCGTAGCTTCATCGACTGTAATGCCAATATCGCAGAAGTTGGTCCGCTGAACGGCATGCAGATCCGGCACCCGGCCCGGCTCATAGACTCGTACGAAAGACTCTTTCGCGTATTGCTTCAGATAAGCGTGCTGCACATCGCGAGCCGTCACGTCGTCGGCCAGCCGGAAGTATATCGTTTCGAGAATTCCGCGGTCGATCGGAATAAGCTGCGCTGTGAAACTGAATTCGCTTTCTTCGATCCCGCTCACCTGCAGGACTTCTGGCACATGACGGTGCTTCAGGATCGAATAGGCCGAGAAGTTTTCGGCCACTTCGCAGAAGCTGGTGGTGAGCGAAGCCTTGCGGCCCGCGCCGCTCACGCCGCTCTTGGCATCGCAGATGATCCCGCATTTACGGTCCACCACCCCCGCGGCAATCAAGGGACGAATCGCCAGGTTCGCCGCCGTCGGATAACATCCGGGATTCGAAATGAATTGCGCCCCGCGCACCTCATCGCGATTAAACTCCGGCAAGCCGTAAACCGCCCGCTCGAACAACTCCGGCACTGTGTGGTCTTCCTTGTACCACTGCTTGTAGCGCTCCGCCGTTCGCAGCCGGAAGGCCCCGCTCAAATCCACCACAATCGCGCCCGCGTCCAGGAACTTCGGCGCCAGATCCATCGAAACCTCGGGAGGAGTCGCCAGAAGAACCGCTTTCACGCCCCCGATTTCAACGCCGCCCTCGGCGCGATGCTCCAGGGGCACGGCCTGAAAATGAGGATGCCGCGCCAGAATACGTACGGCCTCCGCCCCGCTGTAACCTCTGAACCCGACAATTCCGACAGGGAATCCCATAATGATTATTTATTCACTCTACTGAATAAATATACCATTGGCATTCCCTCCGCTTCATGCGTTATGCTTCAGTCCGGAAGGATTTTGGAATGAAGCGCTTGATTTTTGTAGGTTCATCCAGCGAAGACCTCGACGAGGCCAAAAAGGTCTGCAAACTCCTCACCGGTCCCGACAACCTGGAGGGCCGTCTCTGGAGCGAGATGTTCGAGCCCGGGCTGTTTAACTTCGAGGCGCTCGAACGCATGCTGGAGGTGTGCTGCGGGGCTGTATTCATCTTCCGCGGCGACGATGAAACCACAATCCGCGAGCATTCGGTAAGAGCGCCTCGCGCCAACGTAGTTCTGGAGTTCGGTCTCGTGGCCGGACGCATGGGCCGTCAGAACGTCGCGGTGTGCCAGTATCACGGCGCCGAACTGCCTTCCGATCTCGCAGGCATGACCGTGATCCGGATGAATCCCGCCGACGACGATCCGAATCCGGACGATTTTCGCCGGCAGGCCGAGTCCCATCTTCAGCACTGGATCTCGCGGCTGGTCGCTACAGCCGAGGGCGTGCCGCGGACCAGCATCGTGCACGGATACACCGGCAGGTGGGACTTCGAGCTGCGCCTTCAGAAATGGCGAGATCTGGCGCTGGCGAGCCCTTACTTCGCACAGGTAAATGGGGTCTTCGACCTGTTCATTCCGGCAGGCGGCCAGGCGGGAACGGGTTTCGCACACGGTAACCTGGAGTATAAGGTGATGGATCCGGTTTCCCATGACTCGGCCTTTCACGGTGAGCATCGCACGGGGCACCAGATCGTGAATGCCGTTTGTCTCAAGTGCGGTTCGCTGGAACTGACCACTCGCGCATTTTCACTTCAGCGTTCTTACAGTCCCGTCGGCACCCCTCCTCCGCAGTTGGCCGATCTCGAGACCGTTCTCGAACCATGGTCGGCGCACTGGGTGCTGCGTCCCGTAGCCGATCGGCCCAATACGCTCGAAGGCACCTTCCAGGCGGAGGGCGCGGTGGTGACGGAAGGAACGGTTACTGCAATTCGGCATGCAGACGTCTCCTGAAAGCCCGGCTGGTTTTCGGGAGAGGTTTCGCGCCGCAGGCACTATATCCGTGCAGCGCCCCATGCACGAATACGACACAGCTCTTAAGCGGATTCTGATGCGCCCGGGTAGCGCCCTGCTAACCGAACTCACCGGGTGCGACCGCCTGCGCTGGCTGAACGTCGAACTGCCGAACGTCCGCAACGAGCGGGTCGATCTTCTCGGCGAAAAGCCGGACGGGAGTCTCGTCCAGATCGAATTTCAGAGCGGCAATGAGAGGAATCTGCCGATTCGCATGGGGGAATATCTGTTTGCCATCGGCCGAGCCCATCGCAGACTGCCCAGGCAGATTGTCCTGTATGTCGGTGAGGCCAGCCTGCGAATGAAGGATAAGATCGAAGGCCCGGGCTATTCGTTTCAGTTCCATCTGGCTGACATTCGCGACTTCGATGGGGAACGGCTGCTGGCGAGCAAGCACGTGGGAGACAATATTCTTGCGATTCTGACGCAGCCGGGAAGCGAGCCTGAGGCCGTGCGGCGAATTTTGGGCCGGATCGCGAAAGCGCCTGTCGCAGCCCGCGATTTCCTGCTGGGTGAGTTGTTTATCGTGGCAGGATTGCGGAAAATGGGAGATGAGATCAGGGAGGAAGCCAGGAAGATGCCGATTCTGACCGACATTATGGATCACGATGTGATCGGGCCGCTGATTCGGCAGAGTCGCGCCGAAGGACGGCTGGAGATTCTTCTGCTTCAGATCGAAAGGCGTTTCGGCGCCGTGCCGCCCCGCATCCGGAAGCGCCTCGCCACCCTCACGCCCAAAGAACTGACCGCCGCGAGCCTCCGAATCCTCGATGCCAAAAAACCAGAAGACCTGTTCGCGGCCTAGAATTTCACGATATCCGCGAACGAAGCCGGGTTCAGACTCGCCCCTCCCACCAGCGCGCCGTCGATATCTTCCTCCGCCATCAAAGTCTTCACGTTATCCGGCTTGACGCTGCCTCCATAGAGAATCCGCACCGCCTCCGCTGCCTTCTCGCCGAACTTCGCCGCCGCCCTGCTCCTAATGAAACGGTGCGCATCGGCCGCAATCTGCGGGGTCGCCGTCTTGCCGGTCCCGATTGCCCAAACCGGCTCATAAGCAATCACGATCTTCGCGAACTGCTCGGCCGCCAAAGGCGCAATTCCGCCGTCGAACATCTCGGCCAGAACGTCCTCAGTGCGCCCCGATTCGCGCTCCTCAAGCCGCTCTCCCACACAAATAATCGGCTTAAGATCGAACTCCAGCGCGGCCTGAGTCTTGCGCACTACATCGACCTCGGTCTCGCCGAAATACTGCCGCCGCTCGCTGTGCGCGATGATCACGTAATCGCACCCCACGGCCTGCAGCATGTGTCCTGAAACCTCGCCGGTGACCGCCCCTTCCCTGCCCCAGTGCAGATTCTGCGCACCGATAGAAACATTGCTGCCGGTCGCCTCTTTCAGCGCCGCATGAAGATCCGGAAACGGCGGGCAAATCACGATATCGCAATGCGCGGCGTCGGCCACAAGCGGCTTAAACGCTTCAAAAAAAGCATGCGTTTCGGCAGGTGTCTTGTACATCTTCCAGTTGCCCGCCATCATAGGTTTTCTCATAGAATTCTGTCTAAAAAACTGGTCCCTTTTGCGATTGAAGTGCCGAAATTCTCGGCCACGGTCTGGCCGATATCGCTGAGCGTGGCGCGGAGTCCCAGATCTACCCCCTGCTTCGCCCGCGGTCCGAAAACCAACAATGGTGTGTACTCGCGGCTGTGGTCGGTAGAAGGCGTGGTCGGATCGCAGCCATGGTCGGCGGTCAGGATCGCGAGATCGTCAGGCTGCAAAGCTGCTTGAAAATCCGGCATCCAGCGATCGAATTCTTCCAGCGCCGCCCCATAACCTTCCACATCGTTGCGATGCCCGTACTGCTGATCGAAATCCACCAGATTGACATAGATCAGGCCCGCCGGGGAATCCTCCATTGCCGAAAGAGTCTTCGCCATTCCGTCGGCATTGCCCTTCGTCAGCACATGGTCCGTAATCCCCCGCCCCAGAAACACGTCGAAGATCTTTCCCACGCTGAACACCGGTACCTTCTTATCTTCCAGACGGTCCAGCAGCATCCCGCGCGGAGGCGGCACCGCATAGTCGTGCCGATTGGTAGTCCGTTTGAAAGCCCCCGGCTCGCCTTCAAACGGGCGCGCAATCACTCGCCCCACCTCATAGGGCCCGTGCAGAATCTCCCGCGCGATCTCGCACATCCGGTACAGTTCCCACAGCGGTATCACCTCTTCATGGGCCGCAATCTGGAACACGCTATCGGCCGACGTATAAACAATCGGCGAACCCGTCCGGATGTGCTCTTCGCCGAGTTCCGCGATAATCTCGGTCCCCGAAGCGGCTTTATTTCCGAGCGCCGACCGCCCGATCCTATCCTCAAACGGCCGCATCACCTCCGGCGGAAATCCATGGGGGAAGAGGGGGAAGGGCTTGTCGAGATGGATTCCCACCATTTCCCAGTGGCCGGTCGTCGTGTCCTTTCCCGGCGACGCCAGCGTGCAGCGTCCGTAATCGCCTTCCGGAGCCAAACCCTTCGGAAGCTGCGGAATCGGCTTCAGGTTGCCCAGTCCCAGCCTGCACAGATTCGGCAAATCGAGCCCGCGCAGACGTGCGATGTTACCCAAAGTGTCGCTGCCCACGTCTCCATAAGCGGCGGCGTCAGGCATCTCGCCCACCCCGACGCTGTCGAGCACGATCCAGATTATGCGACGGAACACTCATTTCAATATATAGGGCAGGGTAAAATAGCAGGGTCGCCATGCAGACGCGCAGGAATTTCATCGGTAACGTCGCTACCGGGCTCGGCAGCCTGGCCACAGGCAACGTGCTGGGCGCCAATGACCGCATCCGCTTCGGCGCGATCGGCATCGGCGAGCGCGGCACGCAACTGGTGCGCGAAGCCCAGGCCTGTCCCAACGCCGAATGCGCGGGCTTTGCCGATATTTATACGCGCCGTCTCGAAGACGCAAAGAAACTCGCGCCGTCCGCGCCGGGCCACCTCGATTACCGCGCTTTGCTCGACGACAAATCCATCGATGCGGTCCTGATCGCCACCCCGCAGCATCTGCATGCGCAATGCTTTATCGATGCCCTCGCCGCCGGCAAGCACGTGTACCAGGAAAAGACCATGGCGTTTCACGTGGCAGACGCCAAAGCCATGCGCGCGGCCTATCTCGAAACTCCCGGGCGTACCGTTCAGATTGGCCATCAGGCACTTTCTTCCGGCCACGTAACCGACGCGTCGCACTATCTCGCCAGCGGTGGAATCGGCAAAGTGACCGCCATCCAGGCCCGCATGTTCCGCAATACGCCGCACGGGAAGCCTCAGTGGGCGCGGCCGCTCTATCCCGACATGACGCCTGAAAACCTCATGTGGAAGGCCTTTCTCGGAAACGCTCCCGAGCGCGATTTCGACCCCGACCGCTACGCCAACTGGCGTCTGTTCTGGGACTATTCCGGCGGCAGCGTGCACGAAAACATGTGCCATCAGATCGCCTTCTGGTATAAGGTGATGAACCTCTCGATCCCCCAGGCGGTCAGCATGTCGGGCGGCGTTTACCTCTGGAAGGATGGCCGCGAGGTGCCCGACACGATGCATGTGTCGATGGAACACGCGGAAGAAATCCTGTTTTCCTGGGATTCGGGTTTTGGCAACAGTCACCCGGGTGTGTCTGAAGAGGTTCTCGGCACCGACGGCACCATCGCCCGAGGCCAGCAGATCCGCTACCTGCCCCAAAAAGTAAATCGCCCGGACGGCGCCGAAATCCTCGGCCAAACCGCCACTCCGCAACAGGCGCACATGCGAAATTTCTTCGATTGCATCCGCACGGGCCGTGAACCGAACGCTCCGTTCGACCTCGGCTACAAGGTGTCCGTCACCTGCCGGATGGCCATCGAAAGCTACTGGCAGGGTCGGACAGTACAGTGGGATTCCGCCCGCGAAGAGACCGTCTAACCCTCCAAAACGTCCAACTAGCCCGAATCGGACGGTTAACTTGCCCAAAATGTTGCGGTACGGTGACGTTTCCTGATTAGATAGCGAAGATGCCGTTACCACGAATGTTTCTGGCCGCTCTGCTGCAGGCCGCGCCTACCCAAACCGGGGGCGAAGCACACCTCATCCTTCCCGACCTGAGTCAGGGGCTCTTTTTAGGAACCAGCGGACGCACGCTGCTGATGGGGGGGTTATTGATTTGCGCACTGGGTCTGCTCTTCGGCCTCATCACTTATATGAGGTTGCGCGACCTGCCGGTCCACTCCTCGATGCGCGACGTCTCCGAACTTATTTGGGAGACCTGCAAAACCTACCTGCAAACCCAGGGCAGATTTCTGCTCATCCTGGAGCTGTTCATCGGGACTATCATTCTTTTCTACTTTGGATATTTCGAACATTTCGACGCTGTCAAGGTGATCGTAATTCTGCTCTTCAGTCTTATCGGTATCGGTGGCAGTTACGGCGTGGCATGGTACGGAATTCGAGTCAACACTTTCGCCAACTCGCGCACCGCGTTCGCCAGTCTCCGCGGAAAACCTTATCCGTGCTACGCCATCCCCCTGCGCGCCGGCATGAGCATCGGCATGGTGCTGATCAGCGTCGAACTGCTGATCATGCTCTGCATTCTGCTCTTCATTCCGGCAGATTTCGCGGGACCCTGTTTTATCGGCTTCGCGATCGGCGAGTCGCTCGGCGCCGCGGCCCTGCGCGTCGCCGGCGGTATCTTCACCAAGATCGCCGACATCGGTTCGGACCTGATGAAGATCGCCTTCAAGATCAAGGAAGACGACGCGCGCAACCCTGGCGTGATTGCCGACTGCACCGGCGACAACGCGGGCGATTCGGTAGGGCCCAGCGCCGATGGTTTCGAGACCTATGGCGTCACTGGCGTGGCGCTGATTTCCTTCATTCTGCTTGCCGTGACCAACCCTTTGGTGCAGGTGCAATTGTTGGTCTGGATCTTCGTCATGCGCATCATGATGGTGGTGTCCTCCGCGGCCTCCTACTTCATTAATGAAGCGATCGCAAAAGCGCGCTATGAGACGCTGGACAAGTTCAACTACGAATCGCCCCTTACGTTTCTGGTGTGGCTCACCTCGATCGTGTCGATCGTCCTCACCTACATCGTTTCCTATTTCCTGATTCCCGAACTCGGCGGCGATACTACGCTTTGGTGGAAATTATCGAGCGTGATCACCTGCGGTACTCTTGCAGGCGCGGTTATTCCCGAGTTGGTTAAGGTATTTACGTCGACCGAGTCCGGGCATGTCCGTGAAGTCGTCACGTCGTCGCGGGAAGGCGGAGCGTCGCTGAATATCCTCTCCGGCTTCGTCGCGGGCAACTTCAGCGCTTACTGGCTGGGCATGGCCATGATGATCCTGATGGGAATCGCCTATTTGATCAGTCTGCACGGGCTCGGGGCTCTCATGCTCGCGCCGGCGGTGTTCGCTTTCGGTCTGGTAGCCTTCGGTTTCCTCGGGATGGGGCCGGTAACTATCGCGGTCGATTCCTACGGCCCGGTAACCGATAACGCCCAGTCGGTCTACGAACTCTCTCTGATCGAAGATATCCCGGGAATCGAGCAGGACCTGCACAAGAATTTCGGTTTCCGCCCGAACTTCGAAAAAGCCAAGCAGAATCTCGAAGAGAACGACGGGGCGGGAAATACTTTCAAAGCAACGGCTAAGCCTGTGCTCATCGGCACGGCCGTGGTAGGCGCAACCACCATGATTTTCTCGATCATTGTCGCACTTACCAACGGCCTGACCACGAATCTGGAAAAGCTCTCGATCCTTCATCCGCCGTTTCTGCTCGGCATGATGGCGGGCGGCGCGGTGATTTACTGGTTTACCGGGGCCGCGACACAGGCGGTGACTACGGGCGCCTATCGCGCCGTTGAGTTTATTAAAAAGAACATCAAACTGGAGGGAGTGACTAAGGCTTCGGTGGCTGACAGTAAGGCTGTTGTAGCTATCTGCACGCAGTACGCTCAGAAAGGCATGTTCAACATCTTTCTGGCCGTGTTCTTCTCTACTCTCGCCTTTGCCTTCGTCGAGCCGTTCCTCTTTATTGGCTATCTGATCTCAATCGCCTTCTTCGGTCTCTACCAGGCGATCTTCATGGCTAACGCCGGCGGCGCCTGGGATAACGCCAAGAAGATCGTTGAGACCGAACTCAAGCAAAAGGGGACGCCGCTGCACGACGCCACGGTTGTCGGCGATACGGTAGGCGATCCTTTCAAAGACACCTCTTCGGTAGCTCTGAATCCGATCATCAAGTTCACGACTCTATTCGGCCTGCTGGCCGTGGAACTGGCCGTTTCGCTCGCCGAACAGCAGGGTCCCGAACTGGGCCGTGTTCTCTCGGGAGTATTCTTGCTGGTTGCCCTGGTCTTTATCTGGAGATCCTTCTACGCCATGCGCATCGTTGGCGAGAAAGATTAGAATCGCGCTTTGAGATAGGGATCGCCGAGTCTCAGGCTGCAATCGATCGATTTTAGATCGAGGATGGTGTCAGGTTTGGACCATTCGCGCATCAGCCACGAACCGTCGGGCTGCCTGACATGATGTTCGGCAGCCACCTCTTTTTGCTCGATCAGGAGATACTCGGTGAACGAAGGGAGATTGCGGTAGGCCCGAAATTTCTCTCCCCGGTCGTAGTTCTGTGTGGATGGCGAGAGAACCTCAACGATGACGGTGGCATCGACAAGGGTGTCCTGTTCCTTGTCTTTGAATCTGGCCGGCTCGCAGAACACGACCGCGTCGGGATAAGTGAGGATGCGGGCACGCTCGCAGTAGAGGCGCAGATCGCTGCCGGCAACGGTACATGTGCTTTTGCGCAATTGCTCGAAGAGCCGAGCCAGCAGCGCCGTAGCGATCAGGGCATGGTTTAGGGGCGCGGCAGACATGGTGAATACCTCGCCATCGATGAATTCACTTTTGAATTCGGCTTTGCGCTCGATTTCGAGATACTGATCGACCGTCAGGCGAGGAATCGGTTGGGTGGACATCGTTTACTCTCCCGTATTATCGCAGGGACGCAGGTCCTAATCCGCCGCATAAGAGATCTCAAGGCGCCGGGCTCTCAGGGCCGCCGCGACGATCACGAACGCCGCCAGCAGGAGCAGATTGATCGCCGCGACGCCGGCCGGCGCCGGGTCGATGTCGAAGACCAGCAGGCTCCAGATGTTCCCCTTCGTTCCCGGCGGAGTCGGCAATGAGACCGGGCAGATCGACTTCAGCCAGTAAATAATGCTGACTTTCTTCAGCACGGCCGGAAGTATCCCGTTGAGCCCTTCCCATACCAGCAGAATCGCAGCGGGAATGAGCGGGTTCCTGTACCTGAGACCGGCCCAAAGGAATACGCTTCCGTAACCTATGCAGGCCAAAGCCGCGGCCAGCAGGTAGCTCATCAGGTGAGACAGCCCCGGGCCGGAAGTCATGAAAGAACTGAACAACTGAGTGCCATGGTGCGGGAAGATACCGAACCACTGAACTACAACTGAGCCGCAGAAAATCACCAGCGCCGCGGACATTCCCGACAGAAATTTCCCCACAACCAGAACTTCCCGCCTGATGGGAGCCAGCATGTAATAGTGCAGGCTCTTATCCAGCATCTCGCCGCGGAACAGATTCATGAAAATCCCTACGCAACCAAAGAATACGGCGATCCGCAGGTAGAAGAACTGAAAGATCACAGCAAAAGCCTGGACATCGTCGCCCAGTTGGTCGTTGGCCATGTTTCCCCGTCCAAACATCCAGTGACCGACCAGCGGAAGCAGGGGCGCGAATGCCAGCAGGTAAATCCACAGGCCCCTTTTGGCGAGGAACGTCTTAGCCAGATCGATGCGGATGATCGCCAGGATCTGGCGGCGCCACAGGGTCATTTGGTTTCTCCGGAATTGCCGATCAGGTATTCGTACACCGATTGCGCGTCGTCATCGGCCGGTGCAATCGATTCAATGCACACTCCGTTCAGTGCGATGTGGTTCAGCAGCTTGTAAAAGCTCTCGGCGCTGCGGGTACGTACCAGCAGTCCCTGCCGGTCGGCATGAAGCTTGGCTTCGACCACCTGGTCTTTGTCGAAGAGCCGGGCGGCAAGGTATTCGGGACGGTCGCAGCGGATCAGAATCTGCATCGGCTGGTCGGAGATCTCGTCGCGCACTCCGCGGATCTGCCCTTCGGCCACCACGTAGCCCTGGCTCATCATCACGACCTGATCCGAAATCAGATCGACTTCGTGCAGGATGTGGCTTGAGATGAGTACGTGAGAGCCTTCCTGTCCGAGTTGCCGGAACACCGCGATGGTTTCGGCTCGCGCCAGCGGGTCGAGCCCGTTGAGCGGTTCGTCGAGGATGAGAACTTTCGGCTTGTGGGCAATGGCCTGCGCGAGCTTGATTCGCTGCCGCATGCCCTTGCTGTAGCCCGCGACTTTGCGCGGCGCCGCTTCGAGAAGGCCGACCCGTTCGATCGCTTCCCAGGCCATCCGTTCCGTATCGGCCGGACTGAAACCAAAGAGCCGCAGGTAAGCGTGTACGAACTGGTAGCCCGTGAGGCCTTTGGGAAAGCCATCGTACTGGGTGGCATAGCCGGCGATCCGGAAGAAGTGCTCCGGGTCGTTGGGCGAGAGGCCGCAGATTTCAACTGTGCCTCGCGTAGGTCTCAGAAGGCCGGCTGCAAGATTCATCAGCGTAGTCTTGCCTGAGCCATTCGGTCCTACCAGACTTGTTATGCCCGGCGGGATACTCAGGTTGATTTTGTTCACCCCAAGGATTTCGCCATAGAACTTACTGATGTTGTCGAAGACGATTTCTGAACTCATCCCGCCGCCTCGCACACTCTTAGCTTGCGATTAATCAACAGGAGCAGCAAGCCGCAGACAAGGACGAGCACCAGCGAGGCAGTAAGCGCAGATATGGATTCATCGGGTACAGGGTTCTGAAAGAGTGAGGTGGCGACTACACCGAGCAGGTGCTGGAGATCGAGGTAATGGCCGATGTCCGTGCTCATGGCGGCGTTCAGGACTGCGCCAAAGGCCTTGCCGGCCGCGAAAACACCCAGGATCAGCGCTCCGGCGACTATGCGCCAGCGCACCCAGGAGGACATCGCGAGGCCAAGGAGGATGAACAGAGCCATCATCAGAGCGCAAACAGCAAAGCTTCCGCCTGCGATGAATATATTGTCTTCAAACCAGCTCATTCCCATCAGCGAAGCCTGAATCAGGAACAGCACCAAAGCCGGTACAAGGGTGATTGATCCGATGAGCGCTCCTAAGACCGAGCCTTTGCCAAGGATGTACTCGGCTCGGGAGAAAGGGCGGCTCAGATAAACCGAAAGCGCTCCGTTAGTAAGGTCGGGAGCGACGAGCGACGGTCCGGCGAAGGCTGTGAGGAGACCTGCCAACACTCCCTGGAACGTGAGGAAATTCATGAACCACGTGCCGTTGATGCTTATGATTCCGGGCTTCTGGCCGATCTGGGCGAGGATGCCGGCGTTTTGGTTCAGATAAAGAACACAGGCGGCGAGCACCGGTCCGATAAAGCAGGCGAGATAGCCGATGAAAAGCATGCGCGAGCGGAAAATGCCCTTCATTGCATAGCGCTGCAAAACGAGGAAGCGCCAGAGAGGGTTTGTGGTTGGGCCACTATAGGCTCGATAGGTGCGTTTGTAAACGGCCATCCGTTATTTCTCCATGGCCTTGAGAAAAATATCCTCCAGGCTGTCGCGGCGGTAATTCAGGCGCCGCAACTGCACATCCCGGTCCGCGGCAAGCCGGTAAATATCGCGAATTTCAATCCCCTCAGTGAGCACAGTTTTAATGCGGCCCGGCGTGGTAACGGCGCAGGCGCAGCCCAGGCGCTCGATCGCCGCCGCAAAGGTTCCATCGTCGCCTTCAGTTTCAATTTCGACGAACCGTCGATTCGACGCCCGCTCTTCCTCAAGATTCGCGTGATGGACCACCACCCCTGCCTTCAGGATCACCGCCTCTTCGCAGGTTTCTTCGATATCGCGCAGCAAATGTGAGCAGATCAGGATATTCATGGTCCCTAAAGCCCGCATTTCCTGGATCAGCCGGATCATGCGAATCCGCGCTTCCGGATCCAGGCCGTTGGTAGGCTCATCGAGGATCACCAGCCTGGGCCCATGTACGATCGCCTGCGCCAGCTTCGCCATCTGTTTCATGCCGAGCGAGAAGGCACCCAGTTTGCGATAGCGCGCTTCGCCCAGACCGACGTAAAAGAGCGATTCGTGCGCCCGTTCAAGCGCCGCATCGGGAGGTAAACCGGAAAGCTCCGCAGCCATGCGCACGAATGTGATTGCGGACATGTTGGCAATGAAGCAATCGCTCTCCGGCATGAATCCGATCAGTTCGCGAATGCGCCGCGTGTCGGTTCTTACATCGAATCCCAGCACCCGCGCCGTGCCGCTCAAAGGCTTCCAGAAGCCCAGCAGGGTATTGATCAGCGTACTCTTGCCCGCGCCGTTGGGACCTAATAAGCCTACTGTGCTGCTGCGCAACTCAAGATTCAGCCCTCTGAGGATCTCGCGCTTACCGATCCGCACACGCAGGTTATCAAGTTCTATAACGGGCGCAGTCATTGCCTGAGACCTACTGTGTTGCGCAGGATCTGCAATGGCCCCAGTCCCTGCATGGCGAGCAGAGAATCGAGGTTCATGTTGAGAATGCCCCCGAGCGTTGCGACATCGATGCGATCCGGCGCCGCCCAGAAACAGACCACGCCGGGTTTCAGATCGAGCGGCGGCAGTTTCGATTTAGGGTTACCGGACCCGCCAAACAGGTTGTAGATCGGTCCTACGGTAGGTCCGAGGTTGTGATAGACCACGGCTGAAAAATCGGCCGCAGCGTCATGCGGGAGCTGCGAACGAAAGCCCTCCGACCGCGGCAGAGTATAGCCGGTTTCGCGATTCTGCAGGGCTCGGACAATCAGCTCATGATTCGCCGCCGCGATCCAGTATTCGCCCGCGAAGGTCCAGTGCGCTTCCCACGGCAGTTTATCCGAGTGCAAACGATAATACGTTCGGCCATCGGTTTCCGACTGCGTCAAAGATAAGGCGCCGGTCCGTTCATTGGGCTCTTTGTTGTAATTCTCGACCAGCTTCGCGATAGTCGAGCGCAAGCGCTCCGGGTTATCCACCTCAGCGATCACCTTCCAGCTGGGCGCCGGAAGCAGCGGTCCGTCCAGCGCCAGGGTAACCTCGCCCTCGAATGACGACGCGAGATCCGCTGCCCGAACTCCGGTCATCGATTCGATATCGGTCGCAATCAGCGCCGGATTCTTCAGCAACATCGAGGCCGCGAATGCCGCATCGGGAGAAACGAACTCGAGCGAACCCATCGGCCCCGGCGCCGCCA
>Ga0302319_10004510_pt1 | contig 28562 bp, 26 predicted proteins | sample Bog_T0_2_FD_203319 | JGI IMG/M metagenome (GOLD analysis project Ga0302319, IMG submission 203319) | Peat permafrost microbial communities from Stordalen Mire near Abisko, Sweden - Bog_T0_2 | ecosystem: Environmental > Terrestrial > Soil > Wetlands > Peat | place: Sweden: Abisko, Stordalen Mire... | reverse complement strand
CGATACGTCGGGACCACGCTTGATCGCGACCCCGGAGACTTCCGAACGAGGGGCCATGGCCTTGGTCCAGCGCTTCAGCGCCTCGTCGAGCGATCCCTCCCAGGTCTTGCTCACCGAAATGTTAAACGTCCCGCTCGTGCTTTGGCCCGGGACGCGACGGCCCACGTGCTGTTCGTACTTGACCGCGATCATCTGGCCCCACCACGCAGGAGCGCCCGCCTTCGACGCCGTTGCTACGAGTTCCCTGTGGTTCATCGTGACGGCACCTTCGGACTCGAAATAGGCGAGCCACTCGTCCCACGTGCGACCCGTCGCCGCCACGATTGATACGGCGCTCAGCTCCTTGGCCACATAAACATTGTAAGTATCGCAAGGAGAGCTCTCAAAGGAACGAACGTTCTGGTCCCATTAGGCTCGACGCGTGACGCAACTCGACGACGTACTCGACTCCCCTCGCTCCTTTGACGTCATCATCGTCGGCGCTGGACCCAGTGGATCAGCGTGCGCCTACTGGCTCGCCAAAGCTGGTTGGTCGGTGTGTCTGGTCGAAAAGAAGACGTTCCCTCGCGAAAAGACGTGCGGTGACGGTCTCACCCCTCGTTCGGTGCACCAAATCCAAGAAATGGGCCTCGAGCGTGACGTCGCCGCACACGGGCATCGCTACAACGGACTTCGTGCCTTCGGATTTGGAGCTTCGCTCGAGATGAACTGGCCCGATCACCCGACGTTCCCCAATTACGGTTACACGATCACGCGCTTCAATTTGGACGGCATGGTCGCCGAACACGCCTCGCAGTTCGGTGCGACCTTGCTCAATGGCGTCGAAGTCACCGCGTTGCTCGAGCCGAGCGAACCACTCGGCGAAGGACTTGGCGGCGCCAAGGGCGTCGTCGTCAAGGAGAAGGAGTCAGGTCGAACCGGAGAGCTGCGTGGGTCCTACGTTGTCGTCGCCGATGGTCAAAATTCGCGCGTCGGGCGCGAACTCGGCGTCGAACGAAACAAATCGTGGCCTATGGGCATGGCGCTACGCGGGTACTACACGAGTGATCGCCACGCAGAACCTTGGATCGACTCACACCTCGACATTCGCGACCCCGAAGGAAAAGTCGTGCCCGGCTACGGCTGGATCTTCCCCCTAGGCGACGGACGGGTCAACGTCGGCGTGGGGTTGCTCTCGACGGGCGGCGCCTGGAAAGGGGTCAATACCACCAAACTCCAGGAATACTTCGTTACCCAGGTGGGTGACGCCTGGGGACTCAACGACGAGACGTGTTGTGGCCCAGCGACAGGAGGGCGCCTTCCTATGGGGCTCGCGCTCGGACCCCACGTGGGCGCGAACACCCTCACGATTGGCGACGCCGCCGGCGCCGTCAATCCCTTCAATGGGGAAGGCATTGCCTACGGTTACGAGACGGGACGTCTCGCCGCGAGCGTGCTCGGCGAAGCACTCGTTGCCAACGACCCGACGCTGCTCGCCCACTACGACGAACTCCTTGATGACGCCTACGGCGAGTACTACAAGGTCGCACGAGCGTTCGTGCGTCTTATCTCCGAACCTCGCATCTTGTCGGTGTGCGTGGGCGCGGGGCTTCGCATCGAACCCCTGATGAAACAGTTGCTCGCGATCATGGCGAACCTGATGAGCAACGATCATCGAGGGCCCGCTGAGGTCGGTTACCGGGCACTGCTACGTCTCGCGGACGCCGTGCCCGAGCGGGCCTTCGACCTCTTGCTGGGCAACGAAGCAACGGCTGCCTAAGACCGCTGCTCCCTTGCGCCTACGAAGTGGACTTTTCCACAACCATTAACCTGAGCGAATGCCGGGATTCTCTAAGACGGGTGATAAGTCGTGATTCCCACCTTCGTCATCTTCTTGCGCGAAGGCATCGAAGCCTCGATGATCGTGGCGATCCTGCTCTCGTACCTGAGTCGGGTCAATCAGCGAAAGCACTTTCGCGACGTGTGGCTCGGCGTCGCCGCCGCGATGGTCCTCGTACTCGCGGGGGGCTTTGGCGCCTTCTTCTTGATCACGCAGTACGACGGATCAAACGTGCAGACCTACTTTGAGACCGCGACGTATCTGATCGCCGCGGGCGTCTTGACGGGCATGACGTACTGGATGCATAAGCATGCTCGCACCATGGCGAAGGAATTACAAGCCCGCAGCGATGTCGCACTCACCAAGGGCACGCGATGGGGTCTTGGCGTCCTCGCCTTCCAAGCGGTCGGTCGCGAAGGACTTGAGACCATGGTCTTTACGCTCGCGATCGTCTTCGCGAGCTCGCGCCAAGCAGCCACCCCCGTGCACGGCAACCTCCTGCTCGTCGGCGCACTGCTCGGTCTGCTCGTCGCCCTCGCCATTGCCTACGCGATGTACAAGCTGGGCGCCAAGTTGAACCTGGGTCGTTTCTTTCGTATCCTCGGGCTCATCTTGATGTTCTTCGCTGCGGGACTGCTCGCCGACGCGGTCGAGAACTTCGAACAACTCGGATGGCTCAAACTCGGTTCGCACGTCATGTGGAACTCGAGTGGGTTCATCTCGGAGTCCTCGAGTCTCGGGGACATCTTGCACTCACTGCTGGGTTACGCCGATCATCCCACGGTGATGCAGGCAATCGTGTGGATTGCGTACGTCGCATTCAGTAGCGTGATGTTCTATTCACTCAGTCGACACGGTAGCCACGCCGCACGCGTCCAACATCGCGCCGAGCGCGTGGCGCAGCGCGAACTAGACAGCAGCGGACGTCGTGGACGTCATGCGCGACAACAACGTGTTAGCTAGGTTGTCGACGAAGGACTTCTCTACGGGCCACTTGGTGATTAGCGCTCCAAGCGTCGTCTCGTAATGTCCTCCCGTCAATTGCACCATCACCAGGTAGACGGGACCCGACACGTCGGGCAAGGTGAGTTTCACGACGCCACCGCGTGAGAAGCCCTTCACGAAGGTGACGGGCTGGAAGTTCATCCCCGTGGGGGTCTTGGCGACCGTCGTACCATCCACGTAACGCACGAGACCGCCTTCGGACTGTGCGAAACATGCACCGAAGTTCGCGTCGCGCATCTCGGCGGTGTCCTTTTGCACCATCGTCGTCGACGAGTAGTACTGGCTCAGCGACGCGACTTCGAGTCCTCCGCCACCGGTGGTGCCAAAGACGCTGGAGGAGATCTGGTCGAGGGGTTGTTGCCCCGCTGAACCGTACATGCGGTCTTTATCCGCCGGCACCCCAAGGCAGTGCTGGAACAGCGTGGAGATCTCAGCGAAAGCAGAATCCTTCTTCACCGGTGTCGTCGTCACGGTCGTTGGGGCAACCACTTTGCCGGGAGTGCCGAAGAGGTAACTCAAGATCGTGCTGTTCTTTGACGTGGCGTACCACGCACTGGGCAGATCCTTCAGCGAGAGGTTGACGTCGCGCAATTGGGTGATTTCCTGGTTCGACGAGGAGCCACCCGAGAGCGACGCCGCGATCCCTCCGGCGAGTGACGCGAGCACGACGAGCACCGCCACGACGACGACGAGCGCGCGACGCTTGCGGCGACGTACCTGTCCACCGTGTTGCGTGACGAGGGACGCGAGCGCGTCGTAGTCGGCCATGTTCGAGGTACGCCAGCAATAGCGAACGCCGTCGACGCTGGCGAACAAGGCGAGCGCCCTCGAGAAGCGTACGAGTTGCAGCCCGGAGAATGCAGACCACGGCGTCTGCCACGCGACTCTCGGTTCACCGACGAGTTGGGTGAGCCCCGCGTCGTCGAGCAGCAAGGTGACTGGGGAAGTTGGGCCGTGCGGCACGAAACTTGGCCGCACAGTCCATCGCTCACTTCGCACGTTCATGTCACGACGTCGCTACTTTTGCCGTCACCGCGGCCGCCTCGAGGGCGCACGCGACGGTCGTGGCGAGATCATCTCGACTGTGGGCGAGCGACGTGAAGACGATCTCGTAGGCACCCGGCGCGAGTGCGATGCCGCGCTCGAGCATCTCGTGAAAGAACGCCTTGTAGAGACCGTTCTCGCACAGCGCTTTGGCCTCGTGAAAGTTACGTGGCGCGCAGCACTCCTCTCGAGAGAGGAATAAACCCATCAGCGGTCCCACAGTCGGCGTCAGGGCAAAGAGCCCGCTCGCCCCGATTGCGTCACGCAGTTCGTCCGCGAATACCGCGACACTCGCCGTGAGTACATCAAGGTCGCGAGGGCTCACCAACTCGAGCACGCAACGACCCGCCGCGGTCGCGAGAGGGTTACCCGACAGCGTGCCGGCTTGGTACACGGGACCCTCCGGGGCGAGCGACGCAAGAATCTTCTTCGAGCCGCCGAACGCGCCCACCGGCAGTCCGCCGCCGATCACCTTGCCGAAACACCACAGGTCGGGCGTCACCGAGTAGTACTCCTCGGCGCCTCCGAGTCGGAGTCGAAAACCGGTGATCACTTCGTCAAAGATCAGCAACGCACCGACCCGATCACATTCGGCGCGAAGAGCCGCGAGCAAGCCGTCGAGTGGCGCGACGAGGTTCATGTTGGCGGCGACCGGTTCGACCAGTACTGCGGCGACCGTGTCGTCGAGGGTCGGCACCTCGTTGTACGGCGCGACGATCGTGTCGCCGACGGCGCCCGCGGTCACGCCCGCCGAACCCGGCAGTCCGAGCTGAGCGACGCCACTGCCCCCCGCGACCAAGAGGGCGTCGGAATGCCCGTGATAGCAACCGTCGAACTTGACGATTTTGTCGCGCTTCGTGTAGCCGCGCGCGAGCCGCACCGCGCTCATGACCGCTTCGGTGCCCGAGGAGACGAGTCGCACCTGTTCGAGCCCCGCGACTCGCTCGATCATCGCCTCACAGAGCAGTACCTCACCGGGCGTCGGTGCGCCGAACGTCGTGCCGAGCTCGAGTGCACTTCGAAGCGTTCGCAGTACGTCAGGATGCGCGTGACCGAGCAACGACGCACCATACGACTGGACGTAGTCAATGTAGGACGTACCTTCGACGTCGGTGACGTAGGCACCTTTGCCACTTCGCACGGTGTAGGGCGTGCCGCCCACCGATCGAAACGAACGTACTGGCGAATCGACGCCGCCGGGAATGACTCGAAGGGCTCGCTCGAACCACGCTTGGTTGGTATCGCTCAACGTCCGAGTACCTCGGCGACCTCGCCCGCGAAGTAGGTGAGGATAAAGTCCGCACCCGCACGACGAATCGCCGTCAACTGTTCGAGAGCGAGCGCGTCGGCGTCGAGCCAACCGTTGGCGCCGGCGGCCTTCACCATGGCGTACTCCCCGCTCACGTGGTACGCGCACACCGGCACGTCGAGTTCGCGACGAAGGTCGCTCACGATGTCGAGATACGTCGTGGCGGGTTTCACCATCACGATGTCCGCTCCCTGTTCGACGTCGGCGCGCGCTTCGCGCAGCGCCTCGCGTCGATTGGCGTAGTCCTGCTGATAGGCTCGCCGGTCGCCGCCTCCCGCGATCTGCACGCCCACCGCTTCGCGGAAGGGTCCATACAGTGCGCTCGCGTACTTCGCCGCGTAGGCCATGATGACGGTGTTCACGAAACCGTCCGCGTCGAGCGCCTGGCGAATCGCGGCGACTTGACCGTCCATCATCCCGCTGGGCGCGACGACCGCCGCACCGGCGTGGGCTTGAGCGAGAGCGGTCGTCGCGTAGAGCTCGAGGGTCGCGTCATTGTCGACGTTGCCCTGTGCGTCGAGGACACCACAATGTCCGTGCGTGGTGTATTCGTCCAAGCAGAGGTCCGCCATAATGACCATCTCGTCGCCGACGTCATCGCGCAACGCCCTAAGCGCCACTTGGGCAATGCCGTTCGGGTCCCAGGCACCTGATCCGGTCTCGTCCTTCGTGGCGGGTACGCCAAAGAGGATCACCGACTGCACACCGCGCAACTGCAGGGAGTGCACTTCCTTTCGTAGCGAGTCGATCGTGTGCTGGAAGTGTCCGGGCAGCGAGGTGATCGGCGTTGGTTCACGGCGACCCTCGGCGACGAACAACGGCGCGACGAAGTCACTCGGGCGAAGCGTCGTCTCGGCGACGAGTCGACGAAGCGCCGAGGTGCGGCGCAGACGACGTGGTCGTTCGGTCGGAAACATCCTTTTAGCCTATTACCGACCGCTCGATTACCCTCCGCGCCTACACCTCAAGTGACGCGAGCACGTCTCGCATTGCAGGCTCCCAGCCTTCGAGGACTTGTTGGTGATCGCAGCGCACGACGTCTCCGGTCGTCGCGCCGGGAACGACGACCCACGCGGACGCTGTGACGTAGTCGCGGGCGACCAACCACGCGGACGGGGCCCCGATGAACACCACGTGGGCACTCAATAACGCCTCCTTGTCAAAATCACTCAGTTCGACCGGCACGGTCTCGTAGCACGCGACGTGCACGACCTCGAGTTCGCGCTCGCGTAACGCGTCGGGTAACTCGTGACGCATCTGCGCCGCGCCGAGCAGCACGACCGGTCCGCGATGGATGAAGTCGGCTAAGTCCCGTGACGTCGACGCCGCCTCTCCCGTCACGGTGACACCTCGGCCCAACAGCAGTCTCGTCGTCGCTCGTCCGACGCTGAACACTGAGGCCCCTCGCTTGAGTGACTGCATCGCCGTTTCGACGTAGTCCCCGCTTCGCGCACTCGTGACGACGAGACTGGCGAACAATCCGTAATGGCCCGACGCTTCGAGTTGACCCTTCACGTCACTGAGGCGACGGTACTCGGTCCTTGTGAGTGGGACCTCTCTTACGAGCGCCGACGGAGGGGTGAAGGCTCGTAGTTCGCCGTTCATGCCGCCCTCTCTCGTCAGCACGATGTTCACGCGCCGCCAACCCATCCGGGCAAGGACCCGCCGCCGAGTTCGTCGCGCAGGTGTCGCGCCAATTGCGAACCCAATGATTCGTACTTCTTGCCCGTCGCAACGCCGCGCACGCTGTTGGTGCCATCGATGGCGATCATAACCGCGCGCATTTCGATCATGCCGTCGATGATTCGCGCGTGCGCTCCCGCCGGTATCGAACACCCGACGCCCAATTCACGAAGGAACGAGCGCTCGGCGAGCACGCACGCGAAGGCGTCCTCGTTATTGATCTGTTCAAGCGACATCAGCGTCTCGAGGTCGTCCATGCGCGCTTCGAGGGCGATCGCACCTTGACCCACCTGCGGGATGAACCAGGATTCGTCGAGGCGCTCTGAAGCCACGTCGCTCGATTCCAGGCGCTCCAACGCGGCCGCAGCCGCGACGATCGCGTCAATGCCGTTGCGACCCGCAGCCGCGAGTCGAGTCGCCATGTTCCCTCGTAACTCCACGATGTGTAGATCGGGTCGTCGCTCGAGCAGCAACGCACGCCGACGAGGCGAACCGGTCGCGACCGTCGCGCCCGGACCGAGTCCCGCGAGCGAGCGACCCACTAGTACGTCGGCGGGATCGGCGCGTTCGGGTACGCACGCCAGCATTAACCCGTCGGGAGACTCACTCGGCAAATCCTTCGCGCTGTGCACCGCCACGTCCGCTTCACCTCGAAGCAGTGCGCGCTGGATCTCGACGGCAAAGATGCCTTCGCCACCTAACTGTGCCAAGGGAACGTCGAGACGCTGATCACCGCTCGTCTCGAGTGCCACGAGTTCGCACGACGCACCGCGCTTCTCGAGAAGGTCCTTGACGATTGTCGCTTGGAGCAGCGCGAGAGGGGACTTCCTCGTCGCGAGCCGCAGGCTCGTCATAGATCAAAGAGTGAGCGAGTCGCCTCGTTGAGTCGTATTCCTTGATCGGTCCCCGCCGCCTCCTTCAAGGCAACCGTCGGACGATGCGCGATCTTGGCGACGACCGAACGAATCAGCGAACGTACACGTTCACGCTGCTCACTGGTCATCTCTGCGAGTTCGGCTTCGCGCTTGGCGAGTTCGGCTTCGACGACCTCGTCGAAATACTCGCGAAGTTCGCTCACGATGACCGCCGCGCCTCGTGCGCGCTGATCATTGAGATATTTCTCCACGTCGGCGTCGACGATTCCCTGGGCTTCGTGGGCTGCTTCGTGACGAAGGTCGATGGCACGCTCGACACGACGTTGGAGGTCGCCAATGTCGATACGACGCACTTGCGCGACGTCATCGACGCTGCCCGCGACGGCACGAGGCACACCGAGGTCGACGACCAACAAGGGGTGCTGCAGTGCGACGAGGTCCTCGGCGCTGATGATCGGCGAGGGTACTTCCACGGCCACGATTGCGAGTCGCGACGCACGGAGCTCATCGACGAGTCCATCGAACGCACTGAGGTGTACTCGTGGATCGCCAATCTCGTCACGGAGAGAGGCGGCGCGACCCTCGGAGCGATTGGCGATCGTCACCTTGCGCACGTGCGGCGACGAACTCAGCAGACTCTTGACGACGCCCGAAGCCAGTTGACCCGCACCCACGACCAGCACGTCGGCGTCACGTACGTCGGCGCCCAACTCCTCGAGCGACATCGTGACGGCTGCTTGGGCGAAGCTCGTGGTTCCGCGGGCGATAGTGGTCTCGGCTCGCACGCGACGACCGCTCGCGAGGGCCCGCTGGAACAATTCGGTCAACTCGGCACCAGCGGTGTGTTCTTCTTGGGCGAGCTCGAGGGCGCGTCGCAATTGTCCGAGAATCTCGAATTCGCCCGGCACCACCGAACGAAGTCCGGCGGCGACACTGAAGAGATGCGTCGCGACCCCGCGGTCGAAGTGCACCGTCAGTTTCTCTTGGAATTGCGCCGCGGGCACCTTGGTCGCTTCGGCGAGCGTTTCGGTGATCTCGTCGATCGCCCCGTGGAAGCGATCGATCACGGCGATCACTTCGGTACGCAGACACGTGGAAACAAAGACCGCTTCGTGGATATTGCGCTGACTGAGCAACGTGCGCAACACCTTGCTCCACTCGTGCTCGGGCACCGTGACGAGATCGAGCAAATCGAGTGACGCGTGCTCGTGGTCAATACCCAGTGAGATCAGTGCCACGAATTCTCCTTGTTGAGAGTAATGCTAGGTGCCGCGAAGCGGACTTGCGATTCCGAGTGAATGCAGCAATCCGCCGCCGAGTGGTCCCGTGCCGTTATTGAGGTGATACATCAAGATCTGCAGCTCAATTGAGAAGTCAACGTAATGCACCGCCGTACCGAGCGGCGTACTGATCACCTGAGGCGCGAAATTGAGCAAGCCGTGTATGTCGGCAGCGACCAGGCGATCGGCGACGTCCTGGGCCGCCGATGCGGGCACGCAGATGACCCCCACCGTCGCAGTTTCGATCGGACCATCCAAGGCGCGCACGACGTGACCGGCAACCTCGGTGCCGACGACCTCGGGATCGACGTCATAGAGCGCCGCTAACTGCGCGCCACGAATCAAGAAGTTCGCCGAATTGACGAGCGCTCGCCCTAGATTGCCAATTCCCACGACCACGACGTCGTACTTGCGATCGTGACCGAGTGCCTCGCCGATGCGGTCGTTGAGGACGTTGACGTCATAGCCGGCACCTCGAGTACCGAGAGTCCCTAATCCGGCGAGGTCGCGACGAACGGTGGTGGCGGTGACGCCGGCTAGTTCAGCGATCTGCTGGGAATCAATCCGATGTTGTCCGCGTGCGAGCCAACCCTCGGCGATGCGTTGGTAGACGGGCAAGCGGGCAATCGTGGGTTCGGACAGCTTTCGTGGGCGCAGACGGGGGGTCGCCATGTCTGCACGCTACTAAAACTTGCTAGCGCCCCAATTGTCGACTGCGTTCGACCGCCGCGGAGACCGCCTCGAGAAACGCGGCTCGCACGGCACGACCTTCGAGCATGCGAAGTCCCGCGGCGGTCGTGCCTCCTGGTGAGGTGACCTGGGCTCGAAGTTCCTCGGGCGTCTCGCCCGTTTCGCTGAGGAGCGCGGCGGAGCCTTCGAAAGTACCCACGACGAGTTGACGTGAGACTTCGCGTGACAAACCCTGATGAACGCCAGCGTCGATCAAGGCTTCGATGACCAAATAGAAGTACGCAGGGCCCGATCCCGACAGACCCGTGACGACATCGATGTTTCGTTCACTCACGCGAATCACGCTGCCCACCGCAGCGAGGATTGATTCGGCCCACGTGAGGTCCTCACTCGTGACGTGCGCGCCCCCGGCGATTGCGCTGACCCCCTTTCGCACGAGCACCGGTGTGTTGGGCATGGCGCGGATCACCGCAACGGGCGTCACGAAGCTCGACTCGATACGGGCTGTCGAGAGTCCCGCCACGACCGACAGCACGCGCGACGCGCCAACGGTGGCGATGTTGCGTAGCGCGGCGTCCGCATGGTCAGGTTTCACGCACAACAACACGCCGCTCGAAGGATCCACGTGTTCGAGTTCGAGAGACGCGAGGACCCTCGAGTGGGCGAATTGCTTCGCGAGCACGTCGCGTTGCGTCGACGATGGTTCGAGGATCGCGAGCTCTTCGGGTTGGCACCAATTCGCGGCGAGTAGTCCTTCAGCGAGGGCACTACCCATGCGACCACCGCCGACGATGATGAGTTCAAACGACATGGGACAAGGCTACAAGGTGCCTTTCGACATTCTCATGGTCTCACCGCTCACGTTGGGTTGCGCCGGCGGCGTCGGGACAACGACGCGAGGCCCATCGACATCGCCGTCGGGAAGATCTCATCGACGTAGTGCATGGTCGCGCCCACAATCTCGTCGAGTCGCTCGAGCGTCACCTCCCCAATAGGGACCTGCGTCAGCAGATAGATGCCCTCTTCGGGGCCAATCGCGAGATGCAGGTCTCGAAGTTCCGCGTTCTTCACGAGCAGATATTTATACAGTGTCTCGAATTGCTCTTCGGGCGCGGGCATCACCTGGGTTTCGAAATGGACAGTACGCTGACGCAGCGTCAGCCACAACGCAATCACGTCCTTTTCGTCACCGCGAAGCCTGATCATCCAGTGATACTGACCCTTGTTGTCACTGTGACTCGCGTGCTCGACGTCGGCAACCAAGCCATTCGCGTGCCAGAGCCGTTCCCATTCCCTTATGACGGCGTCGAGCTCTTCGGGCGCGTTCGATGCGCCGATTGGTGCGCGCATTTAGCAGGACACGAGACCCGACGCCGCGAGCTGCTCGATGAGACCCGCAAGCGACGACCCCGCCGCTCGCCACGTGTACTTTCGGGCGAGCAACACCGCGTCATTGCTCATGGCGGTCGTCGTCTCGGGATTGAGCGCGACCTGCACCGCGTTGGCCCACGCGTGCTCATCGCGTTCACTCACTAAGAATCCATTCACACCCGGCTTGATCAACGTCGTGAGCCCGCCCACGTTGCTCGCCACGACCGGTGTTCCGCACGCTGAGGATTCCAGTGCCACGAGACCAAAACTCTCGGAACGGCTCGGGACCAGCGTGACGTCCGCCGCGCGCATCCACGTGGAGAGGAGTTGATGACCCTGCGGGGCGACGAAGCGAACGTGCTCGATGACGTGCGCACCCGCCACTCGGTGATGCAACTGGGCGAGCGTGGCGCGCCCCTGCGAGCCCGAGGGTCCTCCGACGACGGCGAGCATCGCGTTGAGGCCTCGGGCGCGAAGCTCGATCAACGTCTCTAGAGCGAGGTCGACACCCTTTAAGGCTTGGAGTCGACCAACGAAGAGCAGCATGGTCTCGATATGTTCGAGCCCAAGCGCACGTCGAGCTTGAGGTCGGTAGCCCGGCGCGAAGAACGCGTGTTCCACACCCAAGGGCACGATGTGCACCCGACGTGGGTCGGCGTCATAGAACGTGACGAACTGTTCGGCTTCGACTTCGCAACTGGCGAGTACCGCGTCGGCGCAAGCGAAAATCGCCGCCTCTTGCAGGGCTCGCTCGTCGGACTCGGCTTCGAAGTGGTCGGCCTTGACTCGCTCGAGCGTATGGAACGTCATGATCAGGGGGATGTTCAGTTCGTGCTTCAAACGATGTCCCGCAAGTCCACTGAGCCAGTAATTCGCGTGGATCGCGTCGGGCACGCCGTGGCAGCGAAATGACGCGGCGACGGCGTCGGTGAACACTTCGAGATGATCAGCGAGTTCGTCGCGCTCGAGTGGGGCCATCGGGCCCGCGGTGACGTGGTGGACTCGAAGTCCCGGCTCCACGTGCACGACGTCGCGCGCGGTGGTGCTGTCGCGACGGGTGTACACGTCGACCTCGTGGCCCAAACGTGCGAGGGCGCTCGAGAGTTCGCGGACGTAGACGTTCATGCCTCCGCCGTCGCCGGTACCCGGTTGGGCCAAGGGCGAGGTGTGATACGAGAGAACGCAAAGACGAGCCACGGGGCGAGCATACCGGTCGCTTCTCCTATTAATAAGGTCGTCTTGCGATGCCGTTTCGTCGTTGAAATGGCTGTTCAACGGGTTCTTTCATGAAGGACAATCCATCGGACGTCTTTTTGGGGCACGAGCCCGAAATGGCGCGAATCGGTGGACGCTTCGGGGTTGTCGCCTTGAAGATCCAGTAACGGTCCCTCTTTTCGCACGCAACGCTTGATAATCCATCGCTCTGGCACCTGCGGATCGCGCACCACCACGACGTCGCCCACTTTTACGCGACGCCAGCGTCGAATAGCGGTGAGCCTTTCGCCGGGCACGTAGGTGGGCAACATTGACGTTCCCTCGACGCTCAATCGGCGAAGGAAAATTCGAAGGACGAGAACCACGAAAATGAACGATATCCGCACGGCTTCGCTAACCTGCGAAGAGGATAAACGGCCCTACGACAACGGGCCTCGATAGTCGAAAGGTGAAGCCATGACGCTTCTTTCTCGCATCAACACAATTCTCGACAAGGATTCCAACCCACTTCTCGTCGCGGCGCACTGCGATCTACCCTGTGGCGTTTACGATCCCGCGCAGGCGAAACTCGAAGCGCAGTCCGTCAAGGCCTGCATGGAGAAGTACAACGCGTCGAGCGACGCTGACTTCAAGGTGCGGGCGACCTTCATCAAAGAAGAGCGCGCCGATCTCGTCAAGCACCACCTGTGGGTACTGTGGACGGACTACTTCAAAGTCGATCACTTGAAGGAGTATCCGAACCTCCACGACCTCTTCTGGATGGCGACCAAGTCAGCGGGTGAGGCGAAGAAGACCAACGACGTGACCGTCGCCGATCGACTCCTGAGTGAGATCGACGCGATCGCCGAGATCTTCTGGGCGACGAAGAAGTAACGAGCCCGACACCGTCGAGGCGTTCGCGCGTCGCGAGGAGCTACGACAGTTCGGGGTGGGCCCGACAGTTCGCCAGTAACGGGTTGTTCACAAGTTCGGCGTCGTCAATTGGCGCGCCGCACACCTGGCACGTGCGGTACGTTCCTACGCGCAGCCGTTCGAGCGCACGGTCGACCTCATTGAGGGTGTTCTCGATTGCTACCACGCTCTCGTTGGAATGCTCAGACACGCCCCTCAACCTAGTCGTTTCACTAAAGTGATGGTTGCGAAGCGGCGACGCAAAGCTGCTTGTTACCATGGCGCATGCGCATCGTGTCATGGAACGTCAACGGGATTCGAGCGGTCGAACGAAAGGGTTTGTTCGCCCCGTTCCTCGAGTCACTTCAACCCGACATCATCTGCATGCAAGAGACCAAGGCTCAAGAACACGAGGTGGACGCGAACCTCGAAGGCTACGAGCAGTTTTGGCACTCCGCTTCCAAGAAGGGATATTCCGGCACGGCGATCGCGTCCAAGATCACTCCTCTGTCGGTCGTGACTGGCCTGCCCAGGGCCATTGCGAAGAAGCATGGTCTTGACGGCGATTCCTACGGCAATCCCAACGACGAAGGCCGTGTCGTCACCGCCGAGTTCGAGGACTTTTACCTGGTCACGGCCTACACGCCCAACGCCAAGGGCGACCTCAGCCGCCTCGGGTTACGGCATCAAAAATGGGATCCCGCATTCCTGGACTACATGAAACAGCTCATGAAGAAGAAGCCTGTCGCCGTGTGTGGCGATCTCAACGTTGCACATACCAACGACGACCTCGCAAATCCAAAGGCGAACGTCGGCAAGGCAGGATTCACCAATGAAGAACGCAGCGGATTCGAAGCGCTCTTGAAGGCTGGCTTCGTTGATTCATTTCGAGTCTTCACCCAGGGCAATGGGCACTATACGTGGTGGTCGAACTTCTCCAACGCCCGCGCCAACAACGTGGGATGGCGCATTGACTATTTTCTCGTGTCCTCGGACCTGGCGCCGCGTCTCGAGTCAGCCGAGATTCATGCCGACATCATGGGAAGTGATCACTGCCCGGTGAGCATCACGCTGTCAATCTGAAGAACGCACTATTTTGAGGTCGCACCAATCCAGGTCCGACGCGTACAATTGGCTGGGAGGGACCATGCCGAGCACCGTCGACAATCTGATCTTGGATCTCCTTGAATGGCTGCGCCCAGGTCCGCTACCCTACGTCGACGTCCTCGACGCGTGGCGCACATCATGTCCTCGTCTGCCCGTCTGGGAGGAAGCCAATGAGCGCGGCTACCTCGAGCATCGCTTCACCGCGGGGCAAGGCCACGTGGTCGCGCTTTCGACACTGGGACTCGACGTCGTACGACTGCACCGAACGATATCGAGGAGCAACGACCGATGAATCGAATGTACGTCGACGAGTTCGTGTCGAACGGATCACCGGCCGACGTCGCATGACGTTGCGCGACGTCGCGAGCGCCCCAGCTCGAAGGTAACGACACGCCCCTCTCGAGAAGTTTCGGTAAGTGAAATATCAACTGGTGCGCGAGCACTTCGTCCGTGTGGACTGTGTCTGGCAGAATGGAAACGTATCGTGAATGTCGACATCTCGTATAGAAGAAAGTGAGGCAAAGTTGCTGATGAAATCCCTGATTTAGAGCGCGAGTCGGATTAGATTTTTTTGAAGCGAATGCTTGACTTGCCTCTAGTGGTTCGTCGGAAGGACCGGCTTGCATGGCAATGGCGACAGATGGAAGTTTCAGTCCAACGGAGACCAACGACGAGCGACCATCACTACTCAACGGAGAATTCCCGCTCGCAATTTCCTTCATCGATCTCGATTCACTGACGTTCGCCGCCACCAGTAAGTTCTTCGTCGAGCAGACAGGACTACCGGTCGAAGAGGTGTTGTATCGACCAGTATCAGTCTTCATCGCACCAAATGATCGCAGAAAGATGATCAATGCGCTGAAGCAACTCGGCGAGCACAACGTCGAGTTCTACGCAACCAAACGCGAACTCGATGCCCGAATCATCGCCGAGAACGGGTCGTTCATGTGGGCTCGAGTGTGGCGTTTCGAAATCAAAGACAGGAATTTCGCATTCTGCGAAATGAATATTGGACCTGAACCGAAATCGTTCCGCTTCTCGGAGAACTTCGAATACTCGTTGCACAACCTGGTCGTGGGATTGATTGACGGCGACGGCATCGTCACTTCGGTGAGTCCTCAAGTCCACGACGTGCTCGGAATCAGTGCCGAGGAACTGGTCGGTCATCAACTCTTTAATGCGAGTGAGGAGCAACAGATTCGAAGTCTCGTCGCCGAGGAGAACAACGGAGAACTCACGTACTCGGTCGCTCTGCGAATGGGTCGACGTGACACGCGGACGACCGAGTTGGAACCACTCTGCGTACTCACCGCGCTCGCCGAAACAACCGATCGATGTTTCATCATTTCGCCTACCGCCGTCTTCCTCAATACGCAACGCTCACAGCGCACCTCACAACTCGAACTTCATCTGGTGCGCATCGCCCAAGAGATTCAGGCGAGTCGCGTGCTTGACTCCTTTGACCAATTGACACCGAACGCTCGCTTTCCGCAACTCGGTACCTTGAATCCCCGCCAGTGGGAGGTCCTTCGCCGGCTTTTTAGGGGCGAGCGCGTCGCGTCAATCGCCGCAGCCCTTTTTCTCAGCCCGAGCGCGATTCGTAATACGCTGAGTGAGATATTCCAGAAATTTGGTGTTCACTCGCAGGTCGAATTACTCGATTTGTTAAGCAATAGTGACATTTCGCAACCCCAATAGGACACTCTGTCGATTGTCTTTTACCTCATGACGGCGCAGAATTGATACGTGGAATGTGGTCGGAACCTTCGCAAATGTGATGTTATCGATGGTGCTTCGCGCGCGCCGCGACAACGAAGATTCGCAAGGACGTCGCACCGTCAGACCTGAAGTGTAGCGAAGCATCAGAACTTCCCTCATCGGATCCGCGACAAATGGTGAACGCGTCACCAATCAGGAGCACTGCAATGAAACCTCGAATCCCCACCCCAAGGGACGACTCTAGCCTCGACGAAGCTTCATTAATCACTTTGACGTGCATGCAACTCATCGATTCAGGAAAATACTTATTGGCGTGGGTTGGCGTCCCGGAACACGACGACAACTTCTCGGTGCGCGCCGTCGCTTCGGCAGGGCACACCGAGTATCTCGAGAATCTCAAGTTGAGTTGGCGTGGGCCGAATTCCTACAACAGTGCGGTCAGCGTCGCGATCCTGCTCGGCACGGTCCAAGTGGCAACGTATACGACGCCAAGTGATAACGACGGTCCCGCGAGCAACAACCCAAAATTGGCCATTCGGTCGTCGTGCGCGCTTCCCATCATTACCAACGAAGGCGTCATCGCCGCGCTGGCTGTCTACGCGAACACCAAGGACGCGTTCCAAACGCGAGAGTTGATTGAATTGCGTGCGGTCGCGGACGATCTAGCGTTCGAAATCCAAACGCTTCGAGATCGCAAGAAGAGTGCGGGCGGCCGCGAGCTGGCGGGCCAATCGATGCGCCAAACACATTTGGGAATCTTCGCCATTGACGTCGATACCACACAAGTGTTCCTACTCACCAATGAGATGTACAACATCCTTGGGATCTCGGGCGAAGGTTGGGATGGAAGCATTGTGGACTTCTTGCACTTCGTGCCGCCCGTCGATCGCGAGTACGTCGAATCGACGCTGCGTGAAGTCACCACCACCGGCCACTCGGAGTTCGTGCTTCACGTCCTACGTTCGAACGGCGAGCTTCGCACGCTGCAAGTCGTCGCTGAAGTCGCCCCCGGCGATGGAGAAGATTCGAACCAAATCGTCTGCACCTGCATCGACGTGACGAGCTCGCTGGACGCGCTCGAACAGCTCTTCCTCTCACCCACCACGCCGACCAACGAACGAAACGCCGACGTTGTGAGCGGGGTGACCAATACCGCAATCTCGAGCCTGATGACCGTGCACTGGCCCAGTTCCGCGGTGCGGCGCAACGAAGTTGAGCAAGTCGTACTGAGCGACATTCTCAATTGCCTCGAAGACGCCATCGTGTCAATCGACCTTGACGGACGCGTGACGAGTTGGAATAGAGGGGCCGAATTGCTTTACGGGGTTAGCTACGAGCAAGCCTTCGCGGCATCAGTGCAAGAAGTACTCCCCTCGATCGCCGAGGACCTCTTCGCGGTGTTGAATGAAGATTCAGCAGTGGCCCTAGAACAAGCAGAGGTGAAACGGACTCGACGCGATGGCCAGCACGTTCTGGTCGAAGAGACCATCTCTCCAATCCGAAACGTGACCGGTCGAGTTATCGGAGCCCTGTCACGCGCACGAAGTCTCGCCCAATTGAAGGAGACTGAGCGCGAATTAGATTCCACTCGCCGGGAATTGGAACTTCGCAACCGTCGATTGGAAGCGTCGAACGCTGAACTAGAGCGATTTGCGTTCGTCACGTCCCGCGACCTCGCCGAACCGCTTCGTGCGATTACCGGCATGGTCTCATTGCTCGAACGAAAGTACCACGACCAACTCGACCAGGACGCCAATGAGTACCTGCGATACACCACCAAAGCGTGCGGTCGGCTACGAGCGATGATCACCAATCTCCAAAGCTTCTCCAGCTCAGGTTCAGGAAAATTGCAAACCGAGACGATCGAACTCGTGCGCGCGCTCGACGCAGCCGTGTCAAACTTGGTCCTTGACCTTGAGCATTTCGAAGCCGAGATTGTGGTGGGCGACCTCGCACTCGTGCGCGCCGATCGGACCATGTTGATTCAGGTCTTCGAGAACATCTTGCGGCACGCGCTCGCCATGCGTGAAGATGGTGACAAATTCATCATTGAAGTCGCGTCGACTGAAGCCCCGAACGGATTCACCAAAGTCTCGATATCGGACCGCAGCACAGGGGTCGACGATGGCCGTCCAGTCAGCGCCGTCCAGATGCTGCAGCGTCCGCACGTTCGAAATGACTTCTCAAGCACCGGCATCGACCTGGCAATCGCGGCGCGAATCGTGGACGCGCACGGGGGCTCCTTTGGAAGCACGGGCGGCTTGAATGACGGATCAGCCATTTGGTTCACGCTTGAAACGGCGAAGGACTCCAGCGCATGATGTCGCCACGTCAGTGAGCAGTCGACGGGACGTTGGTGATCAAAGGTGAACAGAAATGTAAATGGCCGTTCCAGCGACGACCAAACGAGGGCACTATCGGTTGCGGGCGTTCCTACGTCGTCGCACGACTCAGACGCGTCGTTGTCAGCATCGTCAAGTGCGATGTCGCAGCGCTCCCGATCTGACTCGCTCGATGTTCGAGCACTACGGCGCGCCCTCGTCGTCGACAACAACGTCGTCGACCAAATCTTGTTGCGCGAGACGCTTTTCGAGATAGCGGGCGGTCTCGAAGTTGAAGTAACCGGCACACTCAGCGAGGCGCTTGAGGAGCTGACGCATTCACGATTTGATGTCGTCTTGCTCGACTTGAACCTTCCCGACGCCCGGGAGTTCAGCGGACTTCGCGCCATCACTCGCTGCACGCCAGGAACTCCGGTGGTGGCGGTGACAAGGATTGCTGGGGAATCGTCGAGGCGCGAAGCGCTCTCGCATGGGGCTGACGACATCATTAACAAAGACGCCCTCAGTGCCGTGTGCCTCGAATCGGCGCTTTCGAACGCGCTTCGACGTAAATCGGGCTATCGCCACAGCAAGCCAAAGGTGGTCATCCGAGCGCAGTCATTTGAGGACGTGATTGAACCCTCTGCTCTCATTGACCCGTCAGGGCGCGTCCACTTGCTGAATCGGGCATGGTGCGAAAGCCATCGATTCAGCGGGGGTGCCTTTGAGAAAGTCGCCGTAGGAGCGAACTATCTCTCGCTGTGTTATGCGGTAGTCGGCGAGTCACCAACCAAGGCGAATGAATTGGCAGCAGGAATACGCTCCGTACTCGTTGGTGACGTCGCGAGCATTCGGCATGATTATCGTGACGAATCTTACGAACTTCCAATTTGGAGAAGCGTGAAAGTCGTGGCGGCCGATGGCAGGGCTCTCCTCTCGATTGGCAACGCTTTGGATGAGAAGAGGGGCGAAGAATCGCCAACGAGCGCGCTTCAAAGCGCTGCCAGCACGATCGACGAGTTGAGCGAGAACGAGGACTCGGACGCCACGAGTATTTTCGCCCTACTCGACGCGCGAGGCAATGTGATCGAGCGATCGTCGTCGACGCTCAAAACGCTAGGCGTCACGCGACCCGAAGATGCGTCGTACGATGGATTTGCCCGTTTGGTTCCCGATGACGTCACAAAGGCTCGACAGTTATTAGGGCGCCTTATGCGTGATCCAATGTCGAGCGAACGTATCGATCTGCGAATAGTCGACGATGAGCAGCGCGTACGTATTTTGGACCTCACCGCGACAAATCGTCTAAACGACCCAGACATTCGCGCCATCACCGTCATTGGCCACGACGTAACACGGCGAAGGTTCGCTCGCATCGCGAGCAAACTCGAGTCCACTTTGTTGCATCGACTTCCCGCAGCGGTGCTCGTCTATGACGACAACGGTACGATCGTCTATTGGAACGAGAGCGCCGAGGAAATCTTTGGATTTAAGAAAGAAGACGCCGTGGGCCGGCGACTATTTGATCTTCGGATTCGACCTTCGTCCGGAATAGGTATCGAAGAATCGCTTGCCGCCAAGGGCACGTGGGAAGGAACGTACGACGCTCGAAGGGCCGATGGAGCACTTGTTCCAATTCGAGTGAAGATTGAAAAAATCTACATCGAGGAGATAGATTTTCACGGCACTCTGTCGGCCTCCATTGAAATACGCGAACTACGAGAACTCGAAGAACGCCTCGCGTTTCAAGCCCGTCACGACTCGCAGTCGGGCCTTCCTAATCGGCGCCTCTTCCTCGAACATCTGGAAGCGGCGATGATCAGATCACGCGATCACACGCAACCATTGGCCGTGCTCCTGATGAACGTCGAGGAGAATTCCGCCGTGTTGCGAAGAACTGGGCACGTGTTCCGAGACGAGACGATGAAAGCGTGGATCGAGTCGCTCGCACCCTCACTTCGCCAACACGATTTTCTTGCACACCTCGGTGGAAGTGAGTTCGCACTGTGCATGGAGTATCTGGACTCAATGAACGAAGCGAACGATTTTGCGGAACGACTCGTCAAACAAACAGGCACATCGCTCTTCGTCGGCCTGGAAGTCGTACCCTACGCGATCAACATCGGCGTCACTCTCGCGGGCTCAGCCATGTCGGCAGAAGAGATCCTCCATAACGCCGACGTCGCGATGTTCTCAGCGAGCCAGCGCGGCATCTCGGGATACGAAACCTACGACATTTCAATGCACGATGAACTCGTGCGTCGAAATCAGCTGCGCGACGAACTCATCAGCGCCATCGACCATAATCAAATTGACGCGTACTTTCAGCCAGTGGTCTCGCTAGTGTCACGTCAGATTCTTGGATTTGAGGCGCTTGCTCGCTGGCACCATCACGAGCGAGGAATGATCTCGCCCGAGGCATTTATTCCCCTCGCCGAGGAGAGCGGATTCATAGGAGCCATCTTTACGACGATGCTTCGAGCGACGTGCCAAGCCCTTCGAACCTGGCAAACAATCGAAGGGGGCGAACAAATCAGCGTCGCGCTCAATCTCTCGCCGTCGCAACTCGACGAAGAGATCGTCGATACGGTAAGGACGATTCTTCGCGAAGAGCAAGTCGACGCGAGCCACATCGCTCTCGAGATCACCGAATCGTCAGTGGCGAATGAAACGTCAGCGCTTCAGGTGCTCCACGACCTCAAGGCGCTCGGTCTGCGGCTCGCCCTCGATGACTTCGGTACCGGCTATTCGTCACTCCATCGACTTCACGAATACCCATTCGACTATCTCAAGATCGACAAAAGCATGGTTGACTCGCTTCGAGACTCGCGAGAAGACTCGGTCATCATGAAAGCGATCTTGAGTATCGCGACGGCGTTACAACTCAAGACCGTCGCCGAAGGAATTGAAGTCGATGATCAACTAGCGATGTTGCAGGCAATGGGGTGCGACGCAGGGCAAGGATTCCTTTGGAGTCGCGCGGTCCCCCTTGACGAAGCGACATCGCTCCTCCTTCGAAATCGAGAACCTCGGTAAGGCGTTACGTCGCGCCATTTCGACGCTTCACTTGAATGCTGCGTTCTTAGAGTGCAGTAGCAAGTGCAAAAGTTCGTCTTGCGAGTGAACATCGAACTTTCGGTAGATCGAGCTGAGATTATTTCGCACGGTGCTCTGACTCACGAAGAGCGCTCGTGCGATTGTGGGCACCCGTTCACCGCGAAGAAGGCGACTGAGAACTTCCCACTCTCGTGCGCTGAGGTTCCCTAACTGGACGAAAGAGGTGAGATCAGGAAAGCTCGAGACCGTGTCGAACACACCGCTCGCTTGAATCTCTGCGGCTATTCGAAGCAAACGCTGCTCCAACTCCGCAATTCGCTGGTTGGCATCCTCCGAGGTGGTCTTCGGCTCTGGGATCAGAATGAAGCAACGAACCGATGAATCTGCAAAACATGTGAGGATGCAGCGAGTACGCAACGATGCGCCTTTGGCGTTCGAGTGCTCCAGGATCAGTGAGATTGAACATCCACCTTTCGCGGGCGGTGACGAGTGAACCATGTCCCAGCGCCGCTGGTCATCATCGTTGAGGAGTCGATGCCCGATTAGACGCTCGGCGGGAATTCCAATGACCGACTCGATATCGTTACTCACTAACGTCACGACACCCTTTTCATCAGTCATGCCAACGGCAATCTTTTGCGGCGTGAAGCCGAGGTACTGAACGAGAGGACTCTCGTCCGCTCCGAATCGATCGCACACCTCAGCGAGTGCGTACCGCCGAGAACCAAAATCAATCGCCTTTACCCACACGACGACTTCTCGCGGCGGACCGGACGAGTTTGCGAGCATTCTTCTGGATCGATAAAAATCGATTCCACCCTTGGCTAACGTCGAGAGCGACACCTCAATCGATTGATGTTCCTCACCGACGAAAAGATCAAACACCTTACGTCCAAGGACGTTCTCGAGCGAACGATTGACGAAAGCTAAGAGATCCCCGGTCGCATTCACCACGGTAAAGGTCGAAGGGTCAATCAAGTAGAACGGAAGCCGCAGTTCAGCAACGGCGTTCCAAAATTCGCCACTTGGAGCGTCGTCGCCGTAACTCGCACTCGCAGCTAACTGAGCCACGTCACACCCCTCGTCGAATGGTACGTCAGGCCCGATTTAAAGTACAGAGCAAAGAGGACGTTTCGACACGCCAAAATAAGAAACTCCTCGCACACGGCGTGTGATCTCCAAAAGCGCTACTCGGTGGTGTCGCCGGGCGTTGATAATCATCGTTGACCCGTCGCCGGATCATTCTTTGGGAGAACACGCGGCGTTGACGGCTCTCACGTTTGAACGGACGCCAAATTCGACGAATGAATCTCCTGTGGCGCCGTCATCACTCGAGAAGAGTGCGTCAAGCATCACATCGACGCACCAGTACCGTATAAAAGATATGTTTATGCGCGCTCAATCGTCGTTCATGGCCACTTCATCAGCGACGAAGCGGCAATAACACGCTATGACGCCAACATTTGGAGAACTTTGTAAGTAAAAACTTTTTGTTCTACATCCGTCATGTGTCCCGTGACGAACTGACAGTATGTCTTACGTACACGACAAAACGCCGGGTCATGCGAAATACGTATGACGACTCTCTTAACAACATTAAATTGTAAGAAATTCTTGGTTCCCTCCTATAGAGACGAAGGTGGAACATTGACATCAGCCACGACGGCTAAGAAAAAAGGCCCTCGATCAGGTGGCAAGAAGGCAACGTCAGTGCACGGCGTAGAAAAGACGCCTACTGGTATTGCAGGTCTTGACGACATTCTCGAAGGTGGTCTACCCAAAGGGCGTCCTACGCTCGTCTACGGCGGAGCGGGATGCGGCAAGACGCTTCTCTCGATGGAGTTCTTGTGTCGGGGAGCGACGCAGTTCGACGAACCAGGGCTCTTCGTTTCCTTCGAGGAACGTAAGGATGACCTGATCGCCAACGTGTCGTCCATTGGATTCGACCTCACCGCGTTACAGTCCGAAGGAAAGTTCGCTATCGACTGCGTTCGACTTGACGACGCGAATACCACCGAGTCGGGAACGTTCAATCTTGACGGATTGTTCATTCGAATCGCCACGCTCGCGGACGCCATTGGCGCTCGACGAATCGCGCTTGACACGCTCGAAGTCCTCTTCACGTCGATCCAGGATCCAGGGATCGTCCGCTCCGAATTACGTCGTCTGTTCGAATGGTTAAAAGACCGCGGTCTCACCGCCATCGTCACCGCCGAAGCAGCGAGTCGGGAAGGCGGCACACGCTACGGCATCGAAGAATTCGTCTCGGACTGCGTGATTTTCCTCGATCATCGCACGAGCGACGAGCGAGCGATTCGGCGCCTTCGAGTGGTCAAGTACCGAGGTTCATGGCACCACGCCGATGAATACCCCTTCGTCATCTCCTTCAAGGGTCTCAATATCCTGCCCGTCTTTACCATGAGGCTCAATCACGAAGCGTCCGACGAAAGAGTCTCGACGGGTATCGATCGCCTCGATCACACCTTGTCGGGTGGCTTCTTTCGAGGAAGCTCGATTCTCATCAGCGGTTCAGCGGGCACCGCGAAGACTACGTTCGCCTTTCACTTCGTTCGTGCCGCATGCGAACGCGGAGAGCGAACCCTCTATCTTTCGTACGAGGAGTCCCCGAGCCAGCTGACGCGAAACCTGCAATCCGTGGGAATTGACGTACGACCATGGCTCAAGACCGGGCTACTTCGAATTGAGTCGCTGCGACCAACGCAGTACAGTCTCGAAGGCCACCTTTTGCGGATGCAGGAATTAGTCGACGACTACCAGCCACGTAACGTCGTGGTCGATCCGGTGACCAGTTTTCTGCGCATGGGTAGCATGGCCCACACTGCGTCAATGCTCTTTCGTGAAGTCGACCTGCTCAAGAGTCGTGGAATCACGTCAGTCTTCACGGCCCTCTCCCAGAGCGATGAAAACGAGCATTCAGAGGTGCTGATCTCGTCGTTGGTTGACACGTGGCTGTTGACGCGCCTGGTCGAATCCAATGGGGAACGAAACCGGGTTCTGTTCATCATCAAGTCCCGAGGCATGGCGCATTCGAACCAGCTTGCCGAGTTCGTCATTAGTGGTAACGGTATTGACCTGCTCGAGCCTTACATCGGTCCATCAGGGGTTTTGACGGGGACTGCCCGAATCTTGCAGGTCGAGTCCGAGCGCGCCGCTGCGGAGATGCGCGTCAACAGGGTCGAACGTGCTCGCGAACGTATGGTGCGCAAGCAACTCGACATCGAATCACAAGTAAATGCGTTGTGGCGAAACTTCGATGAAGAGCGAGCAATACTCGAAGAGTCGGTCCTCGAGGGTACCGACGCCCTCGAGGAGTTGTTGCGCCTGCGTGAATTGATGCGAACGTCTCGATGGTCCTCCAATGACGGGAGGACCGATACCAGTGGTTAGGTCGAACGCTTTGGCGCAAGCGGCGGGTGCTCTCTCGAACGCGAGCTCGGGAAAGTGGGAACTCGATCTCTACGTGGTTGGCGCCACGGTGATGTCGCTACGCGCCATTGCGAACCTCGAACACATTTGTCAACAAAACCTCGCGGGGAATTACCGCATCGAAGTCATTGACCTTGACGTTCATCCAGAACTCGCCATCGAGCACAACATCACGGCAATTCCAACGCTGGTGCGACGTAGTCCGGGTCCGTCACGACGCATCATTGGCGACCTTTCGGATGCGGCCACGGTGTTGCTAGGACTCGAGATTATCGCGGTATGAATCGCGAGGACGCTGTGTTACAACGTCGCGGCGGTTTCGCCTTCCCAGTCCTTCAACAGTTGGTTGACGCCCTCGGCATCGAGGGGCCTCGCAAATAGGAACCCCTGACCAGCATCAACGTTTTCCGAGATGAGTAGACGGCGTTGTTCACGACTCTCGACTCCCTCCGCCACAGTCTCGAGTCCGAGGGCCCGACCAAGTTGAACCAAGGTGCGCACGAGGGCAGCCGCTTCCTTGGTGTCAGCAATCCCCGACACGAAGCTGCGGTCGATCTTCAGCATGTCAATGGGAAAGCGCCGCAGATACGCGAGCGACGAATACCACGTGCCGAAATCGTCGATTGCCAAATGTACCCCGAGTGACTTGAGTGCGCCGAGTCGAGCAATGGTGACGTCAACCTCACGCATCAAAGAAGCTTCGGAAATCTCCAGGATAAGACTTGCGGGATCGAAACCGCTCGTGCGTAACGCGTCGCGCACGTCGGCAATGATGCGATCCGCTTCGAGTTGTCGCGCTGACACGTTGACCGACACCGGGAAATGGTGACCCTGGGCTCGCCACGCGGCACCTTGTCGACACGCCTCCTGCAATGACCACAATCCCACCGCGAGCATCAATCCACTCGCTTCTAGGGCGGGGACGAAATCATCGGGCATGAGTATGCCACGAACGGGGTGTCGCCAGCGAAGCAATGCCTCGACTCCGTTAAAGGCACCGGTCGCGAGATTGATCGTTGGTTGGTACAGCAAGAAAAACTGGTGAGTGTCGAGTCCCACACTGAGATCGAGCAGCAACGAATGGCGTTCGTCGACGACCTTCTGCATCGCTGGCAAAAACGCCACCGCACGTCGACGACCAAGACCTTTGGCTTGATAGAGCGCAATGTCGGCGTCGCGTAAGAGATCCTCTGGCTTCTCGCGCACGCCTTCGGCGATACCGATACTCGCAGAAACCGTCAATGGAACATCACTCGCAGTGATGTCAAATGGCGTCGACAAAACGTCAAGAACCCGTTGAGCGACCGCTTCGGCCCCGGGCGCGAGCGCGGGACCCTCGGCGAGAACGACGAACTCATCGCCACCTAATCGTCCCACCGTGTCGACTTGACGAAGGACACTCGAGAGTCGCTCGCCCACTTTCACCAACAATTGATCGCCTGCGGCGTGACCCAACGTGTCGTTGACGTCCTTGAAGTTATCAAGGTCGAGGAAGAGTACCGCGACGGCACTCTTGTCTCTACGCGCCCTCGCGAGCATTTGTTCGATGCGGTCAAGAATCAAGGCCCGATTCGGCAGTCCCGTCAGCGAGTCATGAAGAGCCTGGTGCTGGAGTTCGATGGTCCTCTCCTTCACCATCAAAATGGCACGAGAACGCCCCGTGCCAAGTGCGAAGATCAACATACCCAGGACGACGCTTCCGCCAACACCGCTTAAGAGCAAAATGAGCGAGTTCCCGTTGGTGAACAACCCTCCGCCGCTTAGTGCGCCATGCGTCGTGACGCGCCATCCATTGTGCAAATACACCGTCAAACTCTGGCCGACGGATTGCGCGCGACCCGCAGTGAAGGTATCGGAACCATCGACGTAGGTAAAGGCGACCGACGTATTGGGGTGATTCAAAAGAGCCGAATCGATGAGCACGCTGGGGACGACCGACGTCCCCGACCAACCCAGAAAATTCGCCCTACGAGCGTGTACGGTCGAAGGAGTGACGCCGTTTCGATAGATTGGGCTGCCCAGCACCAACAACTCGCCTTTGCCAGTTCCGTAAGGAAGGTATTCACCGCGACCGTTGTCTCGTGCGATAAGAAGCGAGGGGCCAAGGGCCGTGTCACAGAAGTCGTAGCCGGCTGGTGTGGTCGACGAACCCGTGCTGGAGGCAGAGACCGTCGCGAAGCAATAGAGGGGACGTGACCCCGCCGGGATGATCTGGAAGGTGCCCCCAGCACCCAATACGCCTGCCGGATGGGCGCGCGACCTTTTCTCAAACGCGGGAAGTTGCGACGGCGTCACGATTCGCACCATGGCGATGCCTGAGAGCTCCGGGTACCTCGCGAAAGCACGCGTTGTGGAAATCCAACGAAGAAACTGCGTTTGGCTCACATTGGCGTTCCCCTCGTAAAACGCGCCCGCGCTCACGACGAGGTCCTGCTCGTGTTGGATGGCCAGTTTCAACGATGACGCGATTTCTTGGGACGAAATAGCAAATTGTTGGCGCGACGCCTGCGTCGCATTCCTCGTGATGACGTTGGCGGCGAGAAACGTGCCGATTGAACCAAGTGCGACCACGATGGCCGCCACCACCAACCAGACGTGGCGGCGCGGATTCGTCATAAACCGACGTGAATCATCGTGAGAAGCCACATTCCCCTGGGTTTCCACGCGCTCGTCACGTCGTCACTTTTGACGTCACGGCATCGGCGGCGCTTGGTGCAGCGAAAGGGTGACGTTTGCAAAGCGCGCCAAAAGGGGAGGAAACCGAAGGATTCCGCATGTCCATCCCTTCGGACGGGTGCTGACGAAGCAATCACCCGCCGTGGCATCACAGAACCTCCGCGGCTACTTCTTCCAACGTAATGGGCGCAATCTTGGCGCAAGCAGTCCCCACCCGCGAGGACATCTCCTGCCCCTGACCAGCAACGATGCGGCCCAACATCACCTAACGTGCACAGATGTACCGAAGGTTTGATCCCAATGCTGGACAACATTGCGTGTCACAGCATCAGGTTGTTTCGACCTACACACTTCGTTTCGAGATCGTGGAGTTAGAGGACTTTGACGCGCAAATTCTTAGAAACCGAGCCGACACCGATTTCATTGGTTGCCCGAAGTGCCACGTAGTAGTCGTGGCCCGACTTCAAGTGCGAGAGGGTTGCCTGATGGTGCATATTAAAGGTAAGCGAGAACCACGCCCCACCGATTGAGTAGACGTAGCCCGTGACGGGCTCACCATTCGATGTTGACGGTTTCACGAGAGTTATGAGGATGCTGGACTTCGACGTAGAGGTAACGCGAATGGTCGGTGCCGAAGGCACTGAAGCGTTCGCGATTGCCTTCGTTGACCACTGGGCGTAAAGCGTCGTCGCGGCTCCTGCAACGAAAGGCGACACCAATGCCGTGCCACCGGTGGGTGCAGAGAACCAACCTTCGAAGGTCGAGCCAGTGAGCACCGGCGGCTGCGGCAGCTCAATCGCACTGCCGGCGAGCACGGCAATCGAAGGCACCGCGGTGCCGCCGGCTGCGTCAAACGTGATGGTGTAACTCTTGAACGTGGTGGCCGACGACATGATCGAGAAGGTCTGGGCCGTCCCGTTCGCCGCGAGGTAGTTGGTGCCGGTGCCCACGTGCGCGGTCAACGAGCAGGTGCCCACCGCGGTGAAGGTCACGACGCCTGAACTGATCGTGCAGTAGCTCGTCGAATTGTCCGTCACCGACGTGTTGCCGTCA
>Ga0302319_10004509_pt1 | contig 28569 bp, 27 predicted proteins | sample Bog_T0_2_FD_203319 | JGI IMG/M metagenome (GOLD analysis project Ga0302319, IMG submission 203319) | Peat permafrost microbial communities from Stordalen Mire near Abisko, Sweden - Bog_T0_2 | ecosystem: Environmental > Terrestrial > Soil > Wetlands > Peat | place: Sweden: Abisko, Stordalen Mire... | reverse complement strand
TGGCCGGTGATCATCTGGAGTTGCCCCTGGACTTTCTGCTTCGATTGATATTCGAGGTCCGCGATCTGCGACTTCAGCATGACGATATCGAGGGGCTCCATTTCATCCGGACTGACTGTCCAGTCGTACTGCCGGAGACGTTCGGCCAGTATCTCCTTTTTCTTTTTGAGTCCGGGCAGGTCTTCCCATTTGCGATTGGAAATGGCGGAGAGTTCCCACATGAGTAGTTCAACTACTTGGCGCAGGAGGAGGGTCCTCTGGCTAAGCTCTTCTTGAGTTTGGACAGCAAGCATTCTTCCCATCCTATCGGAACTCCGGACTGGAATATTAGAGACTATCTTAAGCTAGTGAATAAACCGGGCCCGCGCCCGCGATGGCAAAGGAACCGACGGTAATTAAACGCGGTTTTTTGTATTCGAGGCCAGAGATAAACGCGGCGAATTCGGGGCCATTCTTCAAAACCTCAAGCCCTCACCCTATTATATGGACTACTGCCGAAGCTGTGCCGATAAGAGGTATAATGAGCACGAGACACCTCTATAAAAAAACTTTTCTCAGGTCTTTTCTCAGTTTTTTTCAGGTGTCGCCGATGAAGAGGAGTAGATCAGCACGAAAGCTGAACCCAGGACGGTCGGAGTCCTGAATAAAAACCCGATGTCCGGTAACCCCGGAAGGTCGCATGATGCGACTTTATAACAGGAAAGGAAATCCATTATGGCAGTTATCGGATATAATGCTTCTGCGGTAAATGCAGCTTATTACTTGAATCAAAACACGAACAACCTGAATGGAGCCATTCAGGAACTCGCGTCCGGCAGCCGTATTGCCAACCCCTCCAACGATGCGGCGGGCGTGGCGGTGAGCGGTAACATGGAAGCCCAAATCTCCCGCTTAGGAGCGGCGACGCAGGCTTCGCAGGACGTCGTTTCGTATGCCCAGACAACCGACGGCTTCTTGAGCACGGTTGAACAGCAGTTGTCCCGCATGAGCGAGCTGGCGCAGAGCGCCACCAACGGCTCATTCGGTTCAGCGGATGTCGCAAACTACAACGTTGAATTCAAGGACCTGGTCGCACAGATCGGCACCATCTTCAGCTCAGCCACCTTCAACGGCGCCAACATCTTCAGCGGAACCAATGCCACAGCCGGCATCACGGTAGCCGTTGACGCCAATGGCACCACCGATTCGATGGCAGCGCTTACGGTGACAAACTTGACGAACCTTGGCTTGACCTCCAGTTCAACCATCAGCGCCACGAACGCGGGTACGATGATCGGCACGCTCAACACAGCGATCCAATCATTGACCAGCAGCCGTGCACAGGTGAACGCGGACATCTCCAAGTTCAACTTCTACATCCAGAACCAGCAGACGGAGTCGACGAACTTGCAGTCCGCAAATTCTGGTATTGCCAATGTGGACGTGGCCACGGAAAGCACCGCCCTCGCGAAGGATAACATCCTTCTCCAGGCGAGCTCCGCGATGCTTGCTCAGGCGAATTCTTCTCAGAATGCGCTTCTGTCGCTCATCAGCGGCCACTAAGAGATCACATTAGTTGGTTAGCAAGGTCTAACGGGCTCTCGAAAGGGAGCCCGTTTTTCCTTTTATGGGCAGGATTTTTGATCGCCCTGTCGGTGCCAAAAAAAACGTACACAGCACCGCAAATGAAGGCTGGCGTCCTGGGCGCCTAGCCCACCGCGGCACCGGAAAGCATGGAAGCGACCCGGTGGTCCCAGAGATGTTCGCGGGCCGTGCGTGCCCGCGCTTTTTCGCCGCAGGCGAGCGCAGCCTCGGGATTGCGCAAGACTTCTTCCGCAGCCGCCTCGAGGCCGGCCAGGGAATTGACCATGGTGATTTCACCCGGATCGTAGCAGGAGCGAACGTCGGGGCTGTCGAGATTGATGGAGAGGCGTCCGCAGGCGGCAATCTCAAAAAGCTTTTCGTTGGCCGTCGCGTCGCGCACCGAATTGGGCGCGTTCAACTGCGCCGCGTACATCCGGTAATGGGCCGGCAGGTCGCTGAAGGTGACGGGGGGCAACGCCTTGACTCCATAGGCCTCCCACTCTTCTGGCGCGCTGTAGACGTCGATCCAGCCACGTTTCCAGAGCCGGTGGATGAAGGCAGGGCGATCGTAACGATTCACGAGCTTGATGAGAAAGGCGACGTCAAGCGCGATCCCCTTTTCGTTGACGTATTCAAACGCCCGCGGGTAATGCGTGCCGGCGATCTGCAGAATCTGCAACGCCGGCTGGTAGGGAAATTGGCGACGGGCCTCGACCGCCACGCCGAGGAGGCCATGCACCGTGGGCTCGTCCGCGAACCACTTGAGTGCGCGGGCCTCGGGATACTTCAAGATGGCATCGCGGCAGTAGGTGCGCAGTTTATCGAGTTCGGCGCCCGCTTCCAGGAGCTTCACCGCCCCAGGGTGGGGCGCACCGCGAAAACCCGGATTGCCGACGAAACCCAGTCGGTCGGTACGCAGGCAGGGAGCGTTGTTTTCCAGCAGGTGCCGGGGCGCGGCCAGCCGGGTGAGGCGCTGGCGCGTGACACCGAGAAGGCGCGCTTCCAGCGCCTGGCTGTCGCCGTAAAAATGGTGGACGACCTTCGAATGCTTGATGTGTTGCTGAAAAACGTCGCCATCCGTGAAAAAGCAGGAATTCAATGGCGAGATGCACCAGCTCCGAAAATCATCAAACCAGAGAGAGTGAATGGACCGGATCGCAGCATCATCGACAAAGAGGCCAGGGGCTACCAGCCAGCACAGATCAAGGCTGACAACCGTGTCGATCTCGGCGTATTGGACGAGTTCACGGAGCGCGTCGCAGACCGCATCGCGGGCCACCGGCATTCTCGGCTCCATTTCCTCCGAGAAGAGAAAGTTGAGCATGCGCGCCTCGGAGTTGTCGCGCACGTAGGCGGGGACGCCGCGGCGCTCGAATGCGGCGGCGAGATAGTCGGTTGTTTTGGCAAATGGCGTGAAAAAATCACCGCTGAGCAGGAGCACGCCTTTGGGGTTGGTAGGATTTTTCGTCATGCCAGTGCCTTTTCGAGTCGATGCTCCCAGAGATGTTCGCGCGCGGTGCGTCGGCGGGCTTTTTCACCCATGGCCAAGGCAGCGGTGGGATCGCGCAAGACTTCTTCGGCGGCGGCCTCCAGCGCCTCGTCCGATTCCGCGAGGATGACCTCCTCTTTGGAGTAGCAATCGCGGACATCGGGGCTGTCGAGGTTGAGCGAAGCGCGTCCGCAGGCGGCGATCTCGAAAAGCTTTTCGTTGGCCGTGGCCTCGCGCGCACAGTTGGCGGCGTTGAGCTGTGCGGGATAACGTCGGTAGGCCGATGCCAGTCGGGGAAATGGCACCGTCGGCTGCGCGACAATACCAAAGGGCGCCCATTGCTCAGGCGTACCGTAGACATCCAGCCAGCCGCGCCGCCAGAGTCGCCGGACGAGGGCGGGCCGGTCATAGCGGTTGACGAATTTGACCAGCATGGCGACATCGAGAATCAAGCCGTTGCGGTTGATGAAATCGAACGCGTCCGGATAGGTCTGGCCCGCCCGCCTCAGTAACGAGAGCGCCGAGGCATGGGGATGGGAAAGGCGAAGTTCGGTGGCGGCAGCGAGTAAATGGCTGATTCCGGGATACTGCCGGATCCAGGAATTTGTCGGCTCGGCATGAGGAAGGCCGTCGAGAATTTCCTGCCGGGCCAGGCCGCGCAGGGCAGCCAGGTTTTCACCGCGTTCCATGGCGGCAAGGGCGAGAGGCGTAGGCGGGGACGGAAGGCCGGGATTGCCGATAAACGCGAGCTTTTTGATTTCAGTGCAGGGCTCCTCGGCCGCCAGATATTCCGCCGAGGCCGCCAGGGCCGAGGGGAAAATGCGCTCCACACCGAGCAGACGAAGTTCCTCAGCCTGGCCGCGCCCGTAGCAGTGGTGGCTGACTTTGGGCCGATTGATGAGTTCAAGGGGCGAATACGGCGCGAGCGGGAACATGGGCGCGGCTTGAAGATAGGTGCGAAGATCATCGAACCAAAAGGAGTGGATCTGTTTGACCTGATCGTCATCGAGAAAAAGCCGGGACGAAAAGAGCCAGTGCAGATCAAGGCTAATCACCGTGTCGATTCCATAATCAATAATGAATTTGCTCCACTTTGCCACCACGCTGCCTTCGTAAGGTTCGCGGCGGGACGGGCATTCCCGCTCGACGTCGGCGACGGCCCAGCGGATGAGGCGCGTATCGCGGGAGACCGCGCGGAGACCAAGCCGTTCCAGGGCGACGCAGAGATGCCGCGAGGTTTTTGCCGCCGCCAGACTGAAGTCGTTCCCAAGGACGAGAACCGGGCGGCACTCAGACATCCTGAAACTCAGGTCGGGTTTGGGCAATTGGTAAGCGCAGAAACCGTGGCATGCCGTTGGTTATGCGCCTGGATCAATAGAGGGTCAAGCAGCGGCGTCGTCACTTTGATTCTCCGCACTGAAATCGGTCCCGACAACGCGGCCGAAAAGGGGACGGTCGGGGCACGCCGCACATGCCCGCTCGATAGTTCGCGCCAACGCGTCTCCCATGTGTGCTTCTCGACAAACTTTTGATGAGCCAGCCGCCCCATGGCCGCGAGATCCTGAGCCGAGGTTTGGAAAAGCTGCGCGGCGTTTGCCTGGAGCGAATCTTCATCCGCCGCGGTGACGAGGCCTGCCCCGGGCGGGAAGAGCGCGGCCAATCCCGGCCGGTTATCGCTCAGGAGGGGAACCGCGCAGGCACCGCATTCAAAGACGCGGAAGGGCAGACCGCTTTCCATGGATTGGGGATCGGTGATTTGTACCTGGAATTTTCCCGTGCGGAAAAGTCCCTGCCAGCCGGAGGCGGGTACAGCACGGGTGTCCGCATAGACAAGGTCGATGTCCTTGGGCAAAGCATCGCGAAGCTCCGCCTCGTCGGCATACGATTCCAGGCCGTGCCCGCTCATGATGGCGAGCGGTCCGGCCTTGGCCACGGCGGCCAATCCGCGCAAGCGCGCGATGCGCTTGCCCCAGCGCCAGAGCAGATGGTTCCACAAGGCGTGAGCGGCAGGATCTTTCAGCATGGCGTCGATGGCGTTGCCGTATTTGATCCCGAGGAAAGACCGGCAATTATGGGCCAGTTCGTAGGGCTTGATCGGCCACGCCGATTCGTTCATCGCGATGCAGACGTCTTCCAACAGGCGGCGCAGCGGCACGGGGAAGGCCTTGGCAAAAGTATCGAGTGATTTCAGCGAAGGGATGGTCCCAATAAAGGCGGCGCGGTTGCTCCATTCCGGCTTCCACGGCTCCGCGCTGGGGCGGAAGAGGCGGGGATCGGCGGCGAGATGGACCGGGAAGGCGTCGCCCCCGGTCATCCGCTTCCATTGGCAGCGCCAGTAGCCGTCCCAGATGCCCACGCGGACGCCATGATTTTTCTGCCAGTCGGTCCAGATTTCGGGATGGGCGAGAGTGCGCGGTGAGCGGTAATAATCGTCAAACCAGAGCGAGATTTTTTGCACCGGCCCCAGCGACGGCGCGTCCCAGAGATTCTTCAGGTCAATCGGCGCATCCATCAGGAAGCAGATCGTATCGGGCTGCTTCATCAACAGGTCGGTCCGCACTTCCTTTTCCGTCCGCGGTTGGCCGTCCGGACCGGCCAGGAAAACGAGCTCGGTCTCCCACCCGGCCGCCGCAGCACCGGACCGAAGGCCCCGGGTGAAGAGGGATTCAATTCCTTCCTGGCTTTCGAGGAAGATGACCCGCGGTGTTGTTTTCACGGTAAGGGTGATTTGTTGTCAGCAACGTTCAGCTCGGACGCGGTCACTTACGCCGTCGCAAATTGAATCTGGCCGGCCCGCTTGTCCGCGGCGACCCAGGCGTTTCTCAGTTCGCGAATCAGAGGGAGGATGGCCTGGATCTTTTTCGGATCATATTTGGCGAAAGCATCCGAGAACTGCCGGGTGAAGAATTGATAGAGATCGCGCAGCGTGCCGCAGAGAGGGGCGTTTTCCTCGTACTTCAGGCTGGTGCTGAGCTCCGACATGATGTTGATGCAACGCGAGACTGCCTGCGCCGCCAGCGACACATCGCCCGGCTTTTCCGGCGATGTCAACTCCGCGTCGGCCAGTTCGGCCTGTTGGATCAAACAGTCATAAAGCATGATCAACATCTGCCCGGGAGAGGCATTCTTGACCTGTGATTCCAGATAATAATTGCGGAGTCTTTCGTCCATATATTTAGTCCTAGCGGTGGAGGTTTTTTACAAGTTGAAGGCAATTTTCCATGAAGGCCCGCAGCTGGCGCAGCCACGGCAGAAGCCGGAGTTCGATCGAGTCGGAAATTTCAAGCGTATCGCCGTTGTTGAAGGCGGCATGAAGCGCGTGCATGACCTTGCTGAGATCTTTCAACTGAGTGTCGACGAGGTGGTTGACCTGCGCGTCGGTCAGCAGCCCCGACAGGCGGGGGAGAAATCCGACCTGGGCTTTGATCTCATCGCAGATCGAGTGCCACCGGTTCGCAATTTCCCTCGGCTCGCCGAGGAGAGCCTGGGTGACGAGCGCTTCACACTCTTCCTCCAGCCGGCGGGCATCCCGGCATTTGTGGCTGAGGGCGGCTTCCATGGCCACGGCCAGCGGAATGGAGGCGATCTTGCAGACTTCGCTGCGTGAGTAAAGGTCGTGCGCCTCTTCCAGGCTGGTTACCACGGTGCCATCGAATTCGCACGTGCCAATGGACAGGTTCCGGGCAAGCAGAATTCCCATCATCTGTTCACAGAATTCCGGAAAGGTTTGCGCGACTTGAAGCTTTTCTTCCAGTGGGTTGTTATCAATCAGTATTTTCATATTTTGTGGTTAAATTAGGAGGAGGAAGGTGTGCTGCTGCCAACGCTTCCGGCGCTGGAACTGCTGGTGCTGGAACTTGAGCTTGAGCTTGAGCTTGAGCCTGAGCTTGAGCTGGTACTGGTGTTTCCAGCGAGGACGCCGGAAAGGGCCGAGTTGGAGGCCTCAACGGAATCGAGCGCGGCAAATTGGTTTTCCAGATTGGTCTGCTCGGCGGCGATATTCGCCTGCATTTGGGTGATCTGGTTTTTGTTATAGGTGATCTGCTGGCTGATCTGACTTTGTTCGTTCACGATGACGCCATTAAGATTATCGTTATAACCGGCAATGACGGTTTGCAGCGTGTTGGTAAGCCCCGTGGTCGGATCATTAAAAAGCGCTTGGACGTCGCTGAGATGGTTGGTCAGCGCATTTTGCAGGTCTGTGGTGTTCACCTGCGTAAGCGTGTCGTCGTTGGCGTTGGTTTCGATGCCCAGGTCGCTCAGCATGCGAATGGCAGCCGTGTCGCTCGTCAAACCGGACGTGACCTGGCGAAGTTCAGGCGCCAAAAAAGTCAAGTTCGTATCGGTAGCCAGGGCGCCGCTCTGGCTCGAATCCGCGGTGTCGACAGCCGTGTACTGGGCAATGGTGGTTTGCGTGGAATTGTACTGCGTCACAAACGCATTGAGGGCAGCGGCGATGGTCGTGACGTCCGGGGCGACGGTGACGGTCGTCGTGCCAGTGCCTGTTGCGGTCAAGGTAACGCCGGTCACGCCCAGTGCACTGTCGCTGATCACATTGCTCTCGCTTTCACGGACCTGCGTGCTGCCATTGACCGTGAAGAGCGTAGGCTGGCCGGCCTGCAGCGTGCTGTCGCTCGAGGTGAGGCGCAAGGCGGTGGCGGCATTGCTCGTGCCGTCCGCGACCGTAATGTTCTGCGGCCCGCTCTGCGTGGCGCTCAAGACCAACTGGTCATCGTAGGTGTCATATGTTGCGGTGACACCCGCGCTGCTCGAGTTGATATTGCCCATGAGGGTATTGAGAGTGTCGCCGCTGTTGTAGGCGATCGGGACACCATTGATGGTGAAGGTGCCCGCCGTGATGGGAGGCGTCAGGCTTTGGGAGGATAAATCAGCGGTCGGATCGATGCGCCCGATGCCGACCGTGGAGACCACCGAGTCGGTGCCATTGTTGAACAACTGGGCCTTCTGGAGGAAGTCGCTCGTATCCGAACCTGAACCAAGGAGAATGGGCGAAGACGAGGACAGAGAAATAGCACCCGTTGTACTGTTGTAGGCGGCGGTGACACCGGCTCCGGAATTATTGATTTTGCCGATGACCGATGAAGTGGAGTTAGCATTGCCGTCGTCGAGGACGTCGGTGTCGGAAAGGGTGATTTGTTTCCCGTTGATCGTGAAGGTCTGCCCTTGAACGGTGCTTTCATTGAGCACGGAGGTGATCGCCGTGTCACCGGCGGGCGGCGTGCTCATCTTGGTATTCGTACCGGAACCACTCCGAAGGACCGTCGTCGTCGAGAGCTGGGTGACATCGACGCTGAAGCTGCCCGGTACGGCCGTGCTGTCCGTCGACGCGCTTCCAACGGCTGTGTTGGAGAGGGTTGTCGTTTGTGAACTAAAGAGCGTGGGTGACCCCAAAGCCTGCAAGGCGGTGCTGAGGCTTCCCAAGCTCGTCCCGAGGTCGCCCAAGTCCGTGCTTTTTGTGGTCAGCGTAGTGTCTTCGGTCTGAAGATTGGTGATCGGAATACTGTCAGCGGCGATGATCGATTGGATAATCGATGACACGTTCAAACCGCTGAAAGTTCCGCCAATGGTGACACTCATAAAACCGGTAGGTACACAATCTATCGGTATGAAAGAGAAGTCCTTGAGCGAAAACCCAAGTCAAAACGGAGCATGGTCTTGTATCCTACTTTGCCTAAGTAAATGCGGCGCAAGGGGGTCACGATATTGACCCGCCTTTTACTTTTGCTCCACACGACAGTGGATGCAGACAAAGCTTCAAGAATGCTTCCGCTTGCCGGGCCTATCAGAAACCTCGGCAGAAGTATTTCTTTTGAAATTACGCGACTCTGAACGGAAGCAGCCCGACTATTTTCCGACGGCTTCCTCGGACTGTTCGGCAACGTCCGATTCGTCCCCGTTGTGCGCACCTTCGTATTCCTTGAGCTTGTTGCGCAGAGTGCGGACGTTGATGCCAATAAGATTGGCAGCCTCGTTTCGGTTGCCGGAGGTTTTTTTGAGAGCGAGATAAATGAGCCGTTTTTCGACCTCGCCCAGCGTGGGGAAATCGTGCCCGTCACCGAGAACGGAATCCTCCGAGCTTACGGCCTGGGAAGGGACAATATCCGAGTAGGTGAGCTCGCGCTCGTCCGTGGCCAGGATGACGGCCCGTTCCGCGTAATTACGCAGTTCACGAACATTGCCCGGCCAGGGATAGCGCGCGAGTTGGTCCAGCGCGATGGGGCTGACGCGCGGCGGCGGTTTGTTATGCTTTCCGGCGAATTGGCCGAGGAATTTTCCGAGCAGAAATTCGACTTCTCCCTTGCGTTCGGCCAGACGCGGCACCTTGATGGGCACGACATGCAGGCGGTAGTAGAGGTCCTCGCGGAATTTTCCCGTCGCCACGGCCTGGACCAGGTCGCGGTTGGTGGTGGCGATGATGCGTGCGTCGACCTTGATCGTACGTGAGCCGCCGACCCGCTCGAACTCATGTTCCTGGAGAACGCGCAAAAGTTTGGCTTGAAGCGGAAGCGAGATCTCGGTGATTTCATCGAGGAGAAGAGTACCGCCGTTGGCCAGTTCGAACCGTCCCTCGCGCTTCATCGTCGCGCCGGTAAAAGAGCCTTTTTCATGGCCGAAAAATTCGCTTTCCAGAAGATTCTCGGGCACCGCGGCGCAATTGACCTTGATGTAGGGTTTGTCCTTGCGCTGGCTCTTTTCGTGCAGCGTGCGGGCGATGACTTCCTTGCCCGTGCCGCTTTCACCTTCGATCAGGACGGTGGCATCGGTCGGTGCCACCTGCCGGATGAGCTTCTGCACCTGTTCCATCTCCGGGCTAATGAAGAGCAGCGACGAAAATTCGGATTCGTCGGCGAGCTGATTTTTGAGATTGGTATTCTGTTTGCGCAATTCCGACCGCTGGGCGATCTGCGCGATGGCGAGTTCAAGCTGGCTGGCCGTGAAGGGCTTCAGCAAATAATTGGACGCGCCGATTTTCATCGCTTCGACCGCGTTCTCGATCGTGCCGAACCCGGTGATGATGATGACCTCGACGTTGGCGTTGGTCTTTTTGAATTGCTGCAACAAGTCGAGCCCGTTGCCGTCGGGAAGCTGGAGGTCGGAGATGATCAGGTCAGCCGGCTCCTTGGTCTGTTCCTCGCTGGCCTGCTGGCACGAACTGACCGCCAGCACGGGGATACCTAATTTTTGCAGAGCGATGACGAGCGCGCGCCGGACGACAGGATCGTCCTCGACCACCATGATTTTTTCAAACCGTAATGTGTTCGCGTTCAATAGAGTCTAAAGGTGGCTAGGGAGATGAGGCTGTCCGGGGTGACTGCGGCGGAAGCAGTTGATTTATGTCATTATTCATCGCCATCAAATCAGTCTCTTCGGCGATCTTGTGACGAGTGCCGGTTCCCTTCGCTAATTTAGCCGGAGTGTCCATGGCCCCCTGCGTCGCTGCCGCCTGATAACTGACAAGTGCATCATAATGATCCAGAGCTTCTTGCCAAGTTTTACCTTCCGGCGGCAGTTGAGACGATTGCTGAAAGAGCGGCGGAAGGACGTCGGCATTTTTTTGATTGAGCGCGAGGAGAAGCTCGGCGGTTTGCTTTTGCCAATAGGTCTCCTCCTTCGGCCACACGGTGCGGACAGACCAGGCCAGGGCCTGGAGGTCTTCCTTGGCATTCTGGTAATCGTTCTTCATCACGTAAAGATGGTAGAGGCGCAGCCGAGCCTGGGGGGCGAGCGGGTTGAACGGATGATCTTTCAGCACCGCTTCATAGAGGCTGACGGCCTTGTCCGTTTGCTTGAGCTGGTAGGAGCAGTCGGCTTGCAGGTAGGCGGCTTTTTCCAGCGAGACCGGACTGGCGGACGTGGCTTCCTGGCGATAGCGGGTGAACAGCTCGGCCGCGCGGGCCCACTGGCCGCTCTGGTATTCGTTGGCGGCCAGTTCCCAGAGGGTACTTTCGGTCAGGCGAGTGTACTGCTTCAAGTCGTCTGGGTTCTGCACCTGGCCTTGGTTGACAGTGTGGGCCAGAGCGAGGTAGTAGGCGTCGCGAGCTAGGCTCGGGAGGCCCATTTCCCGGTATAGCGTTCCGATCCGGTAAGCAACTGCTCCGAACTCGGGGCGGGTCGGATAAAGCTCGGCCCAGATTCTGAGCCAGCAGAGAGCCTCGGCGTCTTGATGCAGGCTACTGAGGCCGTCGGCCAGTTCCAGGATGGCCCGGGCTTTGTATTGCGGAACGAGTTCGCCGTTGTCGATGATCTGCCGGAGATAAGCGGTGGCGAGAATGGGGTCATGGTGTTTGCGCAGGAACTCGACCCGCTGGAAACAAAACGGAAGCTCGCCCGTTGCATCCGGTTGGACGGGCACGGAGACAAGGCCGAAGCTGTCGCGGATGGTACCGTCGTAGCGATTGACGTTGACCGAGGTGCGAGCGTCGTCCGCCGGATCTGTCTTGGCCGCCGGCTTGGGCACCGAGGTTGGGTTTACGCCGTCGCCATCATGACGCAGGACCATGGGAGAGGTGGCCGGCTTGGGAAGCGGCGGGGCGAGTGGTTCCGGAGGCGGCGCCAGACTTTGGCTTTCTTCTTTTGGGGCGGAAGGCAGAGGGACGGGAGCTGGGGCCGGGGTGACAACCGATTTAGGCGACGGAGCGGAAGCAGGGGTTGTTGGCGCTTTTAAAATAGGCGGTTCAGTCGACGAAGCCGATGGAGGCGACGAAAGCGACGGAAGGGTGGAAGAGGCGAGTTCGGTGGGGGAGAGCTGGGTGAGCTGGATGCTGGTCTGCGACGCGATGGAGGGAGAGTGGTCGGGAGCGGGCGTGTTATCGGCGAACTGCTGGGCGAGGACGCCGGGGTCGGGGAGCTGAGCAGGCGCGGGGAGGCCGGCGAATGCGCAGGCGAGAAGGAGCAGGCAGCGGCGCATGGTGGGGCTCAAAGTTTTAGCGCCAGGTTTCAGCGTTGGGGCGTGGAGTAGATGGCGGCCGATCCGCCGACGACGGTGGGGGCGATGTCGGGCGAGTCGATGAGCGGGGGAAGCCAGTAGGGATCGGCGGAGCCGGTGGGGGCAGGTTGGCCGTTGATGGTGGCGGCGCTGTGGCCGGAGCCGGGAGCAGCCGGGACGGGTGCGTTGGGCGGATTGTTGTAATTGCCGGCTTCCTGGCGGGCCTGGGTGGCGGCAGCCTGGGGGTTGGCCTTGATCCATTGGAGGAAGGGCGAGACGGTGACGAGCGCCGGGTTGGATTCGAAGGGAGCAGGAGCGGGTTTCGAAGGCGCGGGGGTTTCCTCCTTGGTCGGTCCGGCAGTGATCGTGGTGTCTTTGGGGGGAGCGAGAGAAGCCGTGGCGGTCGGAGTCGTTGCGGTCTTGGACGCGGTGCCGGCGGTGACCCCGGTGCCGCGGCCCATCGGCTTGAGCTTATCAGGCAGCGGGGGCATGACATTTCCGCGAGCCCAGCCCGGCATGGGCAGGAAGAGGTTGGCAGATTGGGTCGAGGTCACGGAGGTGGGAGCAGCACCCATTTCCTTGGTGTCATCGTAGGGCGTTCCGGTCAGGGCGTCGGCGCGAACGTGGTTAGGAAGCAGGACGAGAGCGAGCGAAAGCAAGAAGCAGCCGGTGAGACTTGCGGAGTTGGCGCCTGACATAGGTTTCATTCCTTTCTTTGCGGAGAAGATGGTCCGGTTTGGAATTATTTTCCGATTTGGTGAAAATTCTTTTCCATTTTATCGGGGGATTGGTCAGGAAACTGAGGAAATTGTAAAAATTTTCCGCTTCGGGGCGGATACGATGGACTGAACACTGATCGAGAAAATCCGATAGGAATAGATAGGACAGTTAACACTAACTTCACGATCAACCATCGGAATGCCTTCAGACCCAACGGGGCGGCCTAATCCCGGCGGTCAATTCCTCGTTCCCAAGTGCAACTTGGGAACGAGGTAAGGATTATAGAACAGTTTAAATTGATATAGCCGATAGACGGATGGGGCTTTAGTGGACTCTATTTTATGGTGAGGTGAAAATAGACGATGAAAAAACCTCATTTTTTACCCGATTTTGACGATCTCTAAATGAACGAGTCGGTGTAAAAATTAATTGGTAAACGCTTCCCATGACTTCGCAACTTGCAACGGCCCCGGCAACGCAACGGTTACACCACCAGAAAAGCGTTTTTGAGTATCTGGAAGACCCGAAGGCGACGGCGTGTCTCCCCTCGCTGACGTGTGTGCTGAACGAACTTCAGACCCTGATGCGGAAGAACAATGTGGACCTCGATGAGGTGGCGAAGCTGGTGCAGATGGATGTGGGAATGTCTTCGCGAGTTTTGCGGATGGCCAACTCGGCTTTTTACGCTCCGCCAGAGCCAGTGGTCGATGTGAAGGAGGCGATCCTGAACATGGGGCTGAGCACGTTTCGACGGGCGTTGCTGGCGGCGAATTGCATCGAGCTGACGAGCCATGTTCCGCACAGCATACTGGAGTGGAAAGCATTCTGGCTTCATGCCGCCGGGGTGGGCCATCTGACGATGGAGTTGAGCTACCGCCTGAAGAATCCGGGGGCGGACGCGGAGTCCTTTTATCTCATGGGGCTGATGCACGATATCGGCAAGGTGGTGCTGGCCCACGTGATGCCGGTGGAGTTTGAAAAAATCTACCGGGAGACCGCGGCGCAGAAGAGGTCGCCGGCCGAGCTGGAACTGGAGACTTTGGGGATTGATCACGGACAGTTGGGGGCCTGGTACCTGGAGAAGCAAGCGATGCCGGTGATGATTTACGAGCCGGTCCGTTTTCATCATTGTCTGGAGCTGGAGGAGAGGCCCCATTTCGATCATGCACGGCTGATCAAGCTGGCCGATCATTTGACGCTTTACTTCCTGCTCGGGCAGTCGGGGAATCACGCCGATTTGGGCGACCCGTTTGCCAGCAAGGAATGGAAATGGTACCTGGAGCAAGCCCGCCATCGGGATGCCGATGGAATGATGCTGAAGGATCTCGTGATGGAACAGGTGGCAAAAATTTCGGATTTAGTACGCAAGATTATAGTCTAATGGCACTTAAGCTTTCTTCATTCCTATGTACCGCAAGAATCTATTATCTTCTGCTAAATTCCCCCTCATGCTGGGATACGGAACGCCGATAAAAGGAGTAAGGCCTATGCAAATCAGCGGTTTTTCAACTTCACCCATCCCCTCCATTCCCGTGGAGACATCAAAAACATCTCAAACGTCAGATACCACGTCCTCGGATGAGGCGGTGCTGAACGTGGCACCGGATACCTTTTCGAGCCTGGTCCAGCAAGCCGGGGCCATGCCGGAGGTGCGTGGCGAGTTAGTGGATGCTTACAAGTCGCGCATTGCGTCCGGGCAGTATCCTTCGCAGGAGACTGTGTCGGGGCTGGCAGATGTTCTCGGCGGGACGATCGTGAAGCAGGCGACCGAGGGGCTGGCCTCGTAAGGCGTGGGGCTTGTTAACATTAATTTCGAGCGCAGTCAGTAGCCCCAACGGGGCGCATCAAGCAAGACCAGGGCAACGCCATGGGTATCAATTGCCCTCTGAAACCAGCCCTGAAAGGGCGGCCTAAATGTACCATCGGGAATTGGGCCGCCCCTTCAGGGCTTCCTCTGATTTTTGCTAACCCAGGGCGTTGCCCTGGGCTGAGGTTAAGTCGCCCCGTTGGGGCTGAAGGCATCCTGACTGCTGATCGTGGGGTTAGTGTTAACAGATCCTAGCGCAACTTGGGAACGAGGGGAGTGGGGAGGCTCCTGAGGTTGGAGAATCTTTCCGGATGGGGCGGATGGGTTTTCCGAAAGCGGGGGTTTTGGCGGATTATTTTTCCGCGGGATTTGGGGCGAAAGGACAAAAATTCCCGGAAGGTTGGTTGGCCTAAAGTTGCATTCTGCTGCGAACAAGTAAGTTAAGCATTAAAATCCCCGGTGGCATATCGCGTGCATCAGCATGAGCATGGCACTCGACAGTCTTTTCAACACCCCTGCCCTGCAGAGCCTAAGCCTGACCATGAACGAGGCGGCCCTCCGGCACCAGGCCATCGCGTCAAACATCGCGAATGTCAACACGCCGGGATTCAAGCGTTTGGACGTGAGCTCCAATTTCGAGCAGGCCTTTACCAACGCGCTGAACAACGTGAGTGAAGGTCAACCGGCAGGCGAGATGCCGGATGCGACGATCGAGACGGCGGCGGAGCAGGGTCCGGCCCGCCCGGATGGGAACACGGTGCAGATCGAGCAGGAGATGGTGAACATGGCGCAGAACAGCGCCCGCTATGAATTTGCCGGGCAGATGCTGGCCTCGAATTTTCACGGAATGAAGACGGCCATTACCGGAACGGTGAGCTGAGTTTAAGGAGAACTGATTATGGGAATGATTCCAGGAATCGATGCGAGCGCGAGCGCGCTGAATGTGGAGCGTACGCGGCTTGATGTGATCGCGGGGAATCTGGCGAACGCGCAGAACACGAGCGATGCCAACGGCCAGGTGTATCGCCGGAAGATGGTGGTGTTCGAGAGCAAGCTGAATGACGCGCTGGGCAATGCGACGGGCGCGAGTGCCGGGAGCCAGGTGCAGGTGGCGCGGATCATGGACGATCCGACGGCGCTGCCGAAGGTCTACATGCCGGGAAATCCGAAGGCCGATGCCAAGGGGATGGTGGAGATGCCGAATGTGAATCCGCTCAATGAGATGGTGGACATGATGACGGCGAGCCGTTCGTACCAGGCGAACCTGCAGGCGATATCGACCGGCCGCAGCATGTTCGAGGAGTCGCTGAAAATCGCCGAATAACAGGAACCGCCGTGATTAATCCACTTGATGCTCTTTCCGCCCTGACGCAGCAAATGCAGGCGCCGGCCACCGGGGCAAACGCGGCGCTGCCGACCGTCGCAACAAACGGGGTGGGCGCACCGAACGCGGTGACGGAAAATTTCAGCCTGCTTTCGCCGACGGCGACCGAGGTGCCGCAGATTGCTTCGCCGACGGTGTCGGGCGGCGGGGTGGGCGGCCCGAGCACGTGGGGGCACATGGTGCAGCAGATGGTGCGCGATGTGAACGCGCAGCAGCAGAACGCGACGGCGATGGTGACGGATGTGCTGAAGGGCGGATCGACCCCGGTGCACCAGGCGATGGTCGCGACGGAGGAGGCGAACCTGTCGTTCGAATTTCTGACAGAGGTGCGTAACAAGGTCGTCGAGGCCTACCAACAAGTGATGCAGATGCAGGTTTAGACCTGACATGCGAAAGGCCCGGATACGATTATGGATGAAATTAAGAAAAATTTGACGGCACTGTGGAAGGGGCTTTCGGCCCAGCGGAAGGTTTCGCTGATCGCGAGCTTTTTGCTTTCGCTGGCGGTGCTGGGCGCGGTGGTTTATTTCGCGAGCAAGCCGAACCTGACGCTGCTTTACGGCGGGATGGCGCCGGCGGAAGCGGCGAAGGTGGTGCAGTATCTCGAGGAAAAGAAGATCACGTATGATGTCAGCGACGGAGGGCGGGCGATCATGGTGCCGGCTTCGTCGGTGTACTCGGTGCGCATGGGCCTGGCTTCGCAGGGGATTCCGACGATGTCGGACAGTGGAGTGGGTTTCGAACTTTTCGACAAGCCGACGTTCGGGATGTCGGATTTCATGCAGCGGGCGAATTATTATCGGGCGCTGCAGGGCGAGCTGGCACGGACGATCAAGCAACTGGACGAGGTGGCGAATGCCCGCGTGCTGATCGTGGTGCCGGAGGACAAACTTTTCGGGCAGGACCATCAGGAGGCGAAGGCGTCGGTGTTTATTCAGCTGCAACCGGGACGTACGCTGCAAGACAACCAGGTGCGGGCGATCCGTTTCCTGGTCGCCAACGGCGTGGAGGGTCTGCAACCCGAGCGCGTGGCGGTGGTGGACAGCTCAGGTCGCGCGATGGCGGAGTCGGATGACTCGAGCGCCGCGGGTGCGGGCGGCCAGATGAGCGACAAGCAGCGGCAACAGCGCGCGGAGTTGGAAAGCTATTTGCAGGACAAGGCGCAGAGCATGCTGGACCAGGTGCTCGGGCCGGGCCAGGCTGTGGTGCGGATTGCGTCGGAGATCGATTACAGCCAGGTGCAGGAGACGACGGAGAAGTACGATCCTAAAAATTCGGCGATCACGACGGAAACGACAACGACGGAAAGCACGACGACGCATACGGCGGATAGCTCAGCCGCGGCGGGCACGACGGCGAACGCGGGCGGCGGGGACACGACGGGGAAGTCGAACGAGCAGAAGAAGGAAGATACTTCCAATCAATACCAGGTCGGCAAGGTCACGGAGAGCCGGGTGATGACTCCGGGCTCGATCAAGCGGCTGTCGATTGCGCTGATGTTGAACGAGCGCAAACCGGCGACGGCGGGCGCCAAGGCGATCGCGCGGACGCCGCAGGAAATCACGGCGTTGGAAAATATCGTGAAGGAAGCGGTGGGCTTTACGACGAGTGATACGCGGCAGGATTCGATCCAGAGCCAGGAGGTGCCGTTCGCCGATCTTTTTGATGACTCGACACCCGCGCCGGCGAAGTCGACTTTGACGAAGCAGATCAATGACTACCTGCCGTATGTAACGCAGGGGTGCCTGATTCTGCTGGCAATCGGGATTTTACTTTATTTCCGCAGCCTGTTTGTTTCGCCGATCAGCAAGGCCGGGAGCGAGCCGGACAGTTTCGAGGCGCTGCTGAATAATTATACGGCCCACACGAACGGAAACGGGAACGGCAACGGACATCTGCCGATCCGGCCGGGCGCGAACGGGCAAACGCCGAGCGCGCTGACGCCGGCTGAACTTTCCAGGCTGATCCGGGAAAATCCCGATAACGCATCGCAGGCGCTGAAGTCCTGGCTCCGACGCAACTAATCAAGAAAGAGAACGCATTATGGCCGAAACCGCAACGATACCGAACCCGATCGCGGGGATGACGAAAGTGCAGAAACTGGCCGGGCTATTGGTTGTGCTCGGACCCGAGGAAGCGTCGGTGATTCTCTCCGCGTTCAGCCAGCGGCAGATGGAGCAGATCATGGGTGAGATGGCGAAGATCGAATTTGTTTCCGCCGATGTGCAGCAGGGATTGCTGGAGGAATTTTCGTCGGTGACGCTGGAGGCGGTGACGTCGTCGCTGGGCGGCGTCGAGAAAGCGCAGCATGTGCTGGAAAAATCACTGGGACAGGTGAAGGCGCGCGAGGTGCTGGGGCGGGTGGCGCCATCGGCGACGGCTTCACCGCAACTGGAAGAGCTGCGAAACATGGCACCGACGGCAATCACGCAGATGCTGCGTGGAGAGCAGAGCCAGACCTGGGCACTGGTGCTGGGGCAACTCGACGCGGAGAATTCGGCGGGGGTTTTCCGGTCAATGGAAGCGGCTTTTCGCGCGGACGTGATGCAGCGGATGGCACGGATGGAGCCGGTTTCGCCGGAAGTGCTGGATCGGCTGGTGAAGAGCCTGCTGGCGCGCCGCTCCGAGGCGAGCTGCCGCGATTACATCGGCGCGAACGGGACACAATTTTTGACGGAGATCATGAAGAAGTTCGACCGGCAGGTGGCCAGCGACGCGCTGGAGGCGCTGGCGCAGAATGATCCGGAGCTTTCCGACTCGATCCGCAAGATGATGTTCGTCTTCGAGGATCTGGTGCAGCTCGATGCGACGACGATGGGGACGATCCTGCGCGAGGTCGACTTCAACACGCTGGCGATGGCGATGAAGGACTGCCCGATTAAATTGCGCGAGATGATCATGAAGAGCATCACGAAGCGCGCGGCGGAATCGCTGGAGGAAAACCTGAAGGCGATGTCGAAGATGCGCCGGAAGGAAGTGGAGGAAGCGCGGAACAAGATCATGGAGCAGATCTTCGAGCTGGAACGCAACGGCGACATTTCGCTCAGCCGGGAGGATCTCAGTGCCGCCGCTTGATATCGTGCTGCCGATCCAGGTGAGGCGGATCGAAAAAGCCGCTTTGATGGAGACGGGGCTGGACCACGACACGACGCATGCGTCGGGCTTTGCCGCCGGTTATGAGGAAGGCAGGTTGCGGGCGACATGGGAAGCGGCGCGCCACAAGGAGGAGCTGACCAAAAAGGCGCAGGCGATGCTGGACAAGCTGGAGCATCTCCATCACGAATTTGAAGGGCTGCTGGCAGAGCATGTGCCGGATTTGATTCAAGGGGCGCTGAACCGCGTTTTTCGTAAACATCCGTTCACAGCGGCGGAGATCGGACGGGAAGTGAGCGCGCTTCTGCTCGACATGGAACATGCGGGGCGGATTTCACTGGAGTGCTGCCGCGCGGACGCGGAGGGGCTGGCGGACCAGTTGCATGTCGCGCAGGTGGTTCCGGACGACACGAAGTGGAGTCTTGAGGCGAACGAGACGCTGCAGCCGGGCGAATTTATTTTGAAGAGCGACCTGGGTGACATCGATGGGCGGCATTCGTCGCGCATCCGGCAGATTCATCTCGCGCTGGAGGCTGCGTCATGACGAGCCAGTTGTTTCACCGCTACCAGGAACGGTTGAGCCGGCTGCATGGCGCCGGGCCGGTGGGCCGCGTCGCGAAGGTGGTCGGGTTGACGGTGGAGTCGCAGGGACCGCCGGCCGCGCTGGGCGAGGCGTGCGCGATCACAACGCGCAATGGCAAGGAGACACTGGCGGAGGTGGTTGGCTTTCGCGATGGACGCGTGCTGCTGATGCCGTGGGAACATCTTGAGGGGATTTCGGCCGGCGCTTCGGTGCGGTCGACGGGTTGCCCGTTGCAGATTCCGGTGGGAAAGGAAGTGCTGGGACGCATTCTCGATCCGCTTGGCCGTCCCCTGGATGACCTGGGTCCCCTGCCCCCGAGCCACGCGAAAACCAACATTGTGCGCGAGGTTCCGAATCCGTCCCGGCGTGGGCGGATTCGCGAGACGCTGGCGACGGGCGTGCGGGTGATGGACGCTTTCACGACGTGCGGACGCGGGCAGCGGCTCGGAATTTTTGCGGGCAGCGGCGTGGGCAAGAGCAGTCTGCTGGGCATGATCAGCCGGCATAGTTCGGCGGAGATCAATGTCATCGCGCTGATCGGCGAGCGGGGCCGCGAGGTGCTGGAGTTTGTCGAGAAGGACCTGGGCCCTGCGGCGCTGAAGCGAAGCGTGATCATCGTGGCGACTTCCGATCAGCCGGCGCTGGTGCGAATCAAAGCGGCGTTTACGGCGAATACGATCGCGGCGCATTTCCGCGACCAGGGCAAGCATGTGCTTTTGCTGATGGATTCGCTGACGCGGCTGGCGATGGCGCAGCGCGAGGTCGGCCTGGCCGTGGGTGAGCCGCCGGCGACGCGCGGTTATCCGCCGTCGGTCTTTGGACTTTTACCGGTGGTGCTGGAGCAGGCGGGATGCAATGAGCACGGGGCGATCACGGGCTTTTATACGATTTTGACGGAGGGCGACGACTGGAACGATCCGATCAGCGATTGCGCGCGCTCGATTCTGGACGGGCACATTTTACTGAGCCGGAACCTGGCTTCGGAAAACCAGTATCCGGCGGTGGAGGTGCTGGAGAGCCTGAGTCGTTTGCAAACGGACCTGATCGCCCCCGAGCGGCTGCAAGTGGCGGCGGCGGCGCGGCATGTCCTTTCCATCCAGCGGCAGTACCGGGAGCTGGTGGAGATCGGCGCGTACAAATCGGGGACGAATCAGCAACTCGACCGGGCTCTGGAGATTTATCCCAAGCTGATGGAATTCCTGCGCCAGCCGATTGCGGAAAAAAGCCTGCTACCGAAAACATTTGAGACCCTCCATTCGATTTTGATGCAACCGAAGAAGTAGTAACGCATATGACAAAGCAATCCCTCCAGGTTTTATTTCGCTACCGCAAGCACCTTTTGGAAAAGGCGCAAATTGAGCTTCAGGACAAAATCGCCGAAGAAAACCAACAGAAGCTGCGGCTGCTGACACTGGAAGAGCGTGTGCAGGCGACCCATAATGCGAAGGCGAAGTCCGCGACGGTGGAGGAAATTCTCTCGCTGGACAAGGCGGCGGCTTATCTGCACAGCCGGATGGTGGTGGCCCGGAGGGCGGTGAGCCTGAGTGGTCGCTCGCGGCAGGAAGCCGTGGAACGGACATTGAAGGCGAAGCAGTCGGTCGATCAGATCGAACTGTTGATGGAGAAAGGACTACAAGCAGTCCGGACCGCCTTTACGGAATCGGAGAGGAAGGCGCTGGATGAACTGGTGACGTCGCGTTACGCGATGGCTTTGGGAGGCATATGAAAAACCTGGGCCAGATGAAAAACATGCTTATCGGGGGCGTGGTCGGCCTGATCTTCATGGCTGGCGGATTTTGGTATGGGCTGCGTTTGAAGCCGCTGCCGACGCCGATCAGCAAGGAAGCGGCAGCCGCTCAGGCGCTGGCCGCGCAACCGGCACCCCCGCCGTTCAGCATCGATACGCTGAAAAAAGCTTCGGAATCGATGATGAGCCTGAATGAGGCGCTGAAGGCCCGCGAGGAGCGTGTGACCGCGCGCGAACAGGCGGTGAAGGTGCGCGAAGATGAGATCGCGGCTGAGCGGTCGGCGCTCGACAATTCGCATGAGAAGTTCAAGGCATTGTTCGAGGAATTTCAGCAGCGGCTGCAATTGGTGGAAGCGAACCAGCTCGATCAGTTGCAGAAAGAGGCGGCACTTTTTGAAGGGATGAGCATCGACCAGGCGATCGACCTGATCCGGGTGAAGGACGACGCGGCCATAACGCGACTTTTTTCGGTGATGGATACGAAACCGCTGGGGAAGTTGGTGGCGCAATGGAAGACGAAATATCCCGAGGACGGAGCGCGTCTGGTGGCGCTGCTGGATGGTATTGCGCAGGTGATGCCGAAGGAAAAAATCGCGCTGTCCGATGCCGACGCGAGTTCAGCGGCGTCGGCGGCTGCTTCGGGCACCCCCGCGCCGGATTCCACCACGGCCCCTGCGCCCGACGCGGCGACGCAGCCGCCCGCGAGCCCGGATGCCGGTGCATCTCCGGCGACAACGCCAGCCCCGGCTCCCACTTCCGACTCGTCGTCCGCGCCGTCGACCGATGCAGCTCCTCCCGCGACTACGACTGCGCCCGCGCCTTTGGCCCCCCCACCCGATTCGACCCAACCTGCGGCAGCGCCGACAACGACTGCCAGCAATTGAAATGAGAATTCCCCATGATTACGACTTCCGGCACAGCCACCTTCTTTCCGATGGCTGCGGCCACGGCGAACACTAACTCCCAAAGCCCGACCGCTGAATCGGACTCGTCCGCCAGCTTCCAGGATGTGCTCCAGCACGAGGGCGGAGATTTATCCAACGAGCCCGCGCCGAACGGACAGACCGCCGTCCCGGTAAACGCCAACGCGACTCCGGCAACGGTACCGTTCACGACGACCGCGGCGGCTGCGGCAACTGCCGCAACGACAAGCGAAGACGAGACTACCCAGATGCCAACCGATACGGCCTCGGAATTTTCCGACGGATCGAATGCAGGCAAGGCGAGCCAGCCGGCCACAGCGGCGACGGCCCCCTCGGCGAATACCTCGACAACCAATGGTTTTCAGGCGCTCGTTTCGGCAACGGGGTTATCGGCGATGATCGTTCAGGCTGCGGCGCAGATTTCAAATCTCCGACAATCTTCGGCGGCAATGACGCCCACGCCCTCCACCGGCTCGGATTCGAGAAAGACTGGCAGCTCCGGTGCGGCGGCGGACGGCAGTTCGAGTCCCTCCTTTTTGAGTCAGCTTGGTTTCTCGGCGCGAGCCGCCAAGAGCGCGAGCCCGAACGCGAAGGGGGCCGCGACGCCAGCGGCAACCACGGCGAGTTCCGCGAAGGTGCCGAGTCCGGCGGGAATCGCGACTGACGTCGGCATGAGTCCGGTACCTTTGGATACGACAGCAGCTTTGGTCTCGAGCGATCCGGTTTCGATTGTAAATCCGATCGCGGTGGCACCCCTGCCCGTTTCGAGTGCCACTGCTGATGCTTCTACCAACACCTCGACGAAAAAAAGCTCGCCGGCTCTTGTTTCCGGGACCGGGTTATCAGCGATGATCGTGCAGGCCGCGGTGCAGATTTCGAATCTACAACACTCGGCGACGACAACAACGACGACAACCGCGCAGTCCACAGCCGGAACGAGTGCGGCGACGACGGAAACTGCAGACAGCTCAAGTGCGACGCTGGCCAATGATTCAGGAGCGCCGCTTTTGGATACGGTCAATCTCACGGCGCTGATAGCCGAAATTTCCAACCTGGTTTCGACCGTTTCCGCGACCACGACTACGACTGGAACGACAGTTCCTGCGACCTCGAGTGCGGTGGAATCGGGAGCTAATTCCAAGACGAGATCGATAACGGCGGATGCGAGTGCGGTGACGGTCACGGGTGGTTCCGGCACGAGCTGGACATCCGGGTTTGTAAAGGCGCCAATGGCCTCGATTGGCCCGGTTCCAAGCGCAAATACGAGTGCTTCGTCGGCCATGCCCACGTCAAATGCGACGGCGGCTCCTGTGGGAACGGGAAGTGATACCGTAATAAGTGCGATGTCGGACAATCCGATTGCGCCGGTTGTCTTAAGCGGCGGCGTAGTGCCTGCAAGTTTGGTTGCGACAACCACCCTCCCCGTGGCGAATGCCGCCGTGACTCCGGTGACTGGAATGTCCACCGGATCGGCGATCCCGATTCCAAGTCGTGGGGAGAATTACAGCGCGAGCGCAGTGGCGGGCGATGTGACCGCGCCGACGAATGCGAGTAGCACCGGGCTGAATGCAATTCCGGTCGCACCTGCAGCACTTCCTGCCTCGAACGCGACTCCGGCGGCGGCCTCCAATGTGACTTCGGCAGCGAGCACGATGGCGAATTTCGTTACGGCAGCCTCAACCTTGGCAGAGACAAAAATACCATCGACGGGTGTGAGCGAGACGTCAACCACGACTCCCATAAAGGAAAAAAAATCCGTAAGCACGAGCGGAGAAGGGACTTTTCTTCAGTCAGGCACAGAGGCTACATCGACGGCGGCGAGCGGACTCAACCCGCTCTCGCTCTCCCTAACGGGCACCAATCAACAACCTGAGGAAGAGCAGCTTACAAACACGAGTGCGTCGAAAAATTCCGCGCTTGAAGGCGTTTCAGGAAGCGCTTCCGGCACCGCTGGCACAGCAAATGTTGAAAAGGGACAAGCGATGAATGCGACTCTCAATTTTCCTGAAATTTTTTCGGGCTACGGAGCGAACACAGTTCCGGAGCAAACCCCTGTCGACATGCATATCCAGCTCAGTTCCAACCAAGATTTTGAAGACGCGCTGAAGCAGGTCATGCATGTCGCTCAATTAACGCAGACCAACAACTCCATCGCGCCGATGCGCGTCGAGATGGAGATTCAGACGCCGCCGGGAGCGATCGTGAATGTGTTTGTCTCGAAGCAGAACGACCAGTGGCGCGCGCAGTTGAGCACGAACGATCCGCAGGCACTGGCCTGGGTGCAGGACAAGATGAGCTCGCTACGCCAGTCGAACGATCTCGGCGTGGAAGTGCGCTGGCTGCCTCCGCAGATGGAGAGCAGCGCGAGCCTTTCGACGAGCTCGAGCAGCCAGTCGGGCCTGGGCTGGGAGCGCAACGGCCAGCAGCAACAGCAGCCGCAAGGCCAGCAGGAACAGCAGGCTGGCAATCAACCGCGCCAGAATGAACAGCAGCAGCAGCCGAGTCGGCAGAAAAGGGCGGAGATTTTCGCCGGCATCGGAGCGGGTCAATTTATGCAAGCCTTAACCGCAGTAGGGAGCGCCGCGTGATTCCCGCCATTATAGCCGCACCGATGGTTGAAGGCGTCGTTGGCGGCGTCGTGGGAAGCGTCATGAACTGTTTCGCGCCGTCCGCACCGACGAGCGCTTACCCGACCACGGCGTCGACTCCAGCCACGGGATCCACTTTCAGTCCTTATCTCAATCGCGCAAGCGCGCCGGATGCCTCGCCGGCTACTTTTTCGTCTGGGGTCATCCGTTCCAGCCAGTGGAATCAAATGGACAGCAAGGACCTGACGGCCTGGATGAAGAGTCTGCAGGGCTCGCATGTGCATGCGACGGATGCCACCGGCAAGACGTATTCGGGCGTAGTCAGCGGCGTCCAGCAGACGGGCAACACGACGACGCTGAATATCGGCGGGCATCTCGTTTCACTTTCACAACTCAATCAGATCAGCTGGTCCCCGGCTGTCGTCTAAAACGGATAAAACTATGAGCAATACAGTAAGCGCCGTCAGTGCAACATCACCGGCAGGAGCAGCGGCGGCGAACGCGGCTGCGAATGGCACGGGACAGACCCTGACGCAGGCCGATTTTCTGAAAATCATGGTGGCGCAGTTCACCTCGCAGGATCCGTTATCGGCCGGCGATGGCAGCGGCGACAGCGGCGGCACGGGCAGCTATGTCACCCAGTTGATGAGCATGACGAACTTGACGACTCTGCAAACGATGTCGGGCCAACAGGCGCAGCAACTGGCGGAGTCGCTCCCCGGCCAAACGGTGCAGGTCGACAACAATGGCGTCTATTCCACCGGCGTGGTGCAGAGCGCACGGGTCGATGTCTCCACACTCGGCGTTTACTTCACGGTCAATGGCACGGAATACCCCAGCGGGGATCTCTATTCGATCCAGCAGGCCGCGGCCGCGACAACGGGCCTGGCCGCCCCCGCGTCAACGACGACGCCCACGGCGACCACGGCAGCCATGCTTCCCGCAACGACGGGGACGACCGCGGCCCAGGCAACACCTTAATGAGAGATAACGGCAGCATGTACAACAACTCAAAAACAACAACCGGTTCCTCTAATCTTGGAGTTACCGTTTTAACGAAAGGAAAGACACTATGATTCAATCATTGTTTGCAGGGGTGAGCGGCATGCTTGCCAACCAGACCGAGATGGACATTATCGGTAATAACATCGCCAACGCCAACACGACGGGCTTCAAGGAAGCGACGGCGAACTTCACGGAATCGTATCTCCAAGTCAGCCGGGCGGCGACGGGCAACCAGCCGGTCGGCCTCGAAGTCGGCTTGGGCACGAGCGTGAATAGCACGGAAACCGACTTCAGCCAGGGCGTTTTCCAGACGACCAATGTACCGACCGATTTGGGCATCAACGGAAACGGGTTCTTCACGGTCCAGGACATCAACGGGGATAATTATGTGACGCGGAACGGCGCTTTCGTTCAGGATAGCAACGGTTTTCTGCGCACGACGGACGGCAATTACCTGATGGGCTCCATGGGCGCAACCGCGCCGACCAGCCCGACGGCTGGTTTTGCGCCAGATAAGATCCAGATTCCGGCGGATGCAGCGAGCGGCTCACCGGTGGTCAGCTTCACGGTCGATGCATCCGGTGCGATTACGGTCACGGGCGAGGACGGATCGACGAACGTTGTCGGCTACGTCACCGTTCAGAGTTACAGCAATCCGAATGGTCTAAGCAACGTGGGCAACAGCCTCTACCAGTACGAAACGGCGGCCGGAACGAACCAATTTTATGCGGCCGGCAGCAGCGCACTCGTGGGCACGATCCAGTCAGGTGTGTTGGAAGCATCCAACGTCAACCTGTCGACGGAATTCGCGAACATGATTGTGACGCAAAGTGGGTTCTCCGCCGCGGCGCGCGTGATCACCGTCAGCGACAGCATGCTGCAAACGGTGACGAACCTGAAGCAGAACTAATCATCGCGGCAGAAATACGGCCATGGCTGACAAACCGAAAGCTCCCGCAACACCGGAGAAAGAGACCGACCCGAAAGAGGGCGCCGAGGTAAAACCGGCGCCAGCCAAGGGCGGCCTGATGCCGACCTTGATTTCATCGGCGGTCATGGCGGTGGTTCTCGGGGGAGTTGGTTTTGCGCTGGCCTATTTCGTCCTGCCGAGCCGGTTGCAACAAACCGCGACCACGACAGACGCGGCTGCTGCCCCGGCGACTAATGCGGCGGCAGCGGCGGCACCCGCAGCAGCGCCGACTCCCGAGAAGGAAAAAACGGAGCGCACCGCCGCGGAAACGAAGGCGGAGGGAGGCAAATCGGTGACCAAGTTCACCATTGAGGAGATCACGGTGAACATCGCCGACACGCGAGGCAACCGCTTCGTACGCGCCGGCGTTTATTTTGAGGCGGAGCAGCCCGTGCTGGAAGAGCTGGAAGCGAATCGCGCGCGCATGGTCGACACGCTGGGCCAGGTGCTTTCGACCAAGACGCTGGATGACCTGACTTCCCCGAACATACGCGGGAACCTGCGCACGGAACTGCTCGGCGTCATTAATCCCACCCTCAAGCAGGGGCACATTGACAACGTTTACTTTACCGATCTGCTCGTGCAGTAGGAAATCGCACCATGAGCACGGATGTCGCCGAACCCGCAGTTGAGACCGCCCAGGTAGGTGCGCCCACGGAGGAAACTCTCGCCCCGGCGCTGCCGTTTCAATTTTCGAACGCCTCGGCCCTGACGCCGGCGCGGCAGCAAAGCCTGGAGACGTGGCACCGGAATTTTTTGCGACTGGCTTCGGGGAACCTCGGCGACCTTTTGCGGCTCGAGCTGGACTTGGAACTGGCCTCGGTGAAGATCCAGTCTTACGGAGAAATGATCGGCGAACGGGGCGAGGAAAACCAGTGCGTGCTCTTTCGCATGAATCCGCAGCCGGGCATCTGGCTGCTCGATCTGCCGGTGGCGCTGTCGCTTCAAGTCGTGGACCGGATGATGGGCGGCTCGGGGCTGCCCCCGGTGGAAGAAGAGGGCGTGGCGCAGCCCGAGTTGACGGAGCTGGACCAGACGATTTTTCAGCAATTCGCGGAGAGCCTGCTGGCCGATTACGCGAAGAGCTGGCGCCCGCATGCGGAGATGAAGGCGGAGGTGCTGCGGCAGGTGCGCAACCTGAATTACCAGCTGATCCACCAGCCCGATGACCTGATCCTGCGGGTCGGCATCGAGGTGGCCTTCCAGGAGAGCAAGTCGACGATGTGGCTCGTGGTGCCGATTGTATCCATTGAAGACCTGCTACTGCGTTCGCTAGCTTCCGACGACCGCGTGAAGAAGGAAGACAACGCGATGATCAAGGACAAGAAGTCGCCGATGGGCGGTGTCCCGGTGCCGGTATCCATTCGCTGGCAGGGGTTCCAACTGACTCTGCGCGATATCGCGGAGCTGAGCCTGGGAGACGTGCTGGTGCTGGACAATCGCAAGTGCGAGATCGCCGCGGTGTGGCTCGGCGACAAGGCAAAATTTGCGGGCCGCGTGGTGCGCGAGCCCCAGAAAACGATCGTAACAATAACCGGAAACATGGAGTAAAAAAATTATGGCAACAGAAACCCTGCAAACATCGTCAAGAGATTTGGTCATGGACATTCCGGTGTCGCTGAGCGTCGAACTGGGGCAGACGCAACTGGAAGTGCGCGACGTGCTCGGGCTGGGCGCGGGCTCGGTGATCGAGCTGAACAAGCTGCAGGAGGAACCGGTCGATGTGCGAATCAACGGCCGGTTGATCGCC
>Ga0302319_10004507_pt1 | contig 28580 bp, 21 predicted proteins | sample Bog_T0_2_FD_203319 | JGI IMG/M metagenome (GOLD analysis project Ga0302319, IMG submission 203319) | Peat permafrost microbial communities from Stordalen Mire near Abisko, Sweden - Bog_T0_2 | ecosystem: Environmental > Terrestrial > Soil > Wetlands > Peat | place: Sweden: Abisko, Stordalen Mire... | reverse complement strand
CTCCGTCAGGACAATACATGCAAGCTCGGCATCAAAGGAAAGCGCCTACAAGCAGGATGGGACAATGACTACATGCTCCAACTACTCGGGAATTAAGATGCGTCGGCCCTGAGAGGGAGCCCGTCGAATGAGCGAGCCACGTGATCCCAATCACAGCCGAAATTGCGTTGCGGCTGCTCTTCTGGACTGGAATCAGTGGCAATGAGAAGCGGTTTTTCAGTTCAAGGCGATCCGCCGGTACCTCGCAAGTTGGCTTCCTCTTCAGTCAGTCCAAGGAAGCTCATCGGCCCGGTTTCGGTTTACCTTAGCTCAAAAATCGCTCGATCCCCCGGCGCAGGACTCGTTTCCTGACCCGTCCGCCGCTGTTCCGCTGGAGGCTTTATGGAAGCGATGCACACCATCCCCGCACGTGGCGGGTTGAATTATGACGAAACCCCCTTTCTCGCAATCTGGGAGGTCACCCAGTCCTGTGACCTGGCCTGCAAACACTGCCGCGCCGCTGCCCAGCCCATTGCGCACCCCGACGAGCTGACCAACGCCGAAGGCAAGGCGCTGATCGACCAGATCGCCGAAATGCACGTGCCGATTTTCGTGTTTACCGGCGGCGATCCGCTGAAACGCAAAGACGTATTCGAGCTGATCCGCTACGCCGCGGGCAAAGGCGTCATGGTTGCGCTTACGCCCAGCGCAACCCCGCTGCTCACGCGCGAGGCAATCTTCCAGTTGAAAGAAGCCGGTCTGGTCAGGCTGGGAATTTCCCTTGACGGGTCGAGCCCCGAGATTCACGACGCCTTTCGCGGCCTCCCCGGCGCCTGGGCTCGAACCATTCAGGCCATCGAATGGGCCAACGAAGCGGGCCTCCCCATTCAGGTCCACACCACCATCAGCCGCCACAACGCACACGATCTCGACAACTTATGCACGCTGTTCGAGAAGTTGGCCATTGTGATGTGGAACGTGTTCTTCCTGGTTCCCGTGGGTCGCGGACAGCTCGCCGATTTGCTCAGCGGCGAGGAGTTTGAGCAGGTCTTCGGCAAGATTTACGAGCTGTCGCACAAGGTGAACTTTCAAATCAAGACAACTGAAGCGATGCACTATCGGCGTTATCTCCTGCAGCACAACCTGGAAGAGCGGCGGATGGCGCACGGCCATCCCGGAAGCGCTGGCGGCTCCAAGACCTATGAAGCCGGGGCGCCCACCAGCGATGCGCGTACACGCACCGCAAGCTGGGCCACGCGGCGGGTGAACGACGGCAAAGGCTTCCTGTTCGTCTCGCACGTGGGCAATGTCTATCCCAGCGGATTTCTGCCCATCCACGCCGGAAATGTGAAGCAGACGCCGCTCCAGGAGATTTACCGCAACGCGCCCATCTTCAAATCGCTGCGGGATACCAGCAAGCTCGAAGGCAAGTGCGGGGCCTGCGAATACAAGGAGATTTGCGGAGGTTCGCGCGCCCGGGCTTACGCCGTCACGGGCGATCCGCTGGCCCAGGAACCCTGCTGCATCTATCAGCCAAAGAACTGGGACCCGCAGCTTGAGAGCGAGGCGTCAGCCTTCGCCAAGTCCTTGGAAGGGCAGCTTCAGATCGTTGACTGACGGGCGATCGATCAGGCGCAACAGGGCAACCTGAGAAGCATGGCGCGGTGCCGCCGGCACCGTGCCAAAACGCCAGAGATTTTGCATCGTTGACCGCACCGCAGAGGAAGAATCCGTCCGCCGGAGCCTTCGCTTTGCTCGAACGGCTACATGCCAACATACCTGCCGCTCCTGCCTCCCCGGCCAGCAAGCCGCTGCCAATCATCTCTCAGCATGTGATCTAAATCACATGCAGCGTACGGCAAACTCCATGATTCTAATTAAGGAAGGACATCCTCAAGCGATCGGGAAGTCTCAGCAAGTTGCATACGAGGCGTGGCAGAAGCTGGTCTAATGATGGATGAAGTGAGGTTGGGGATGCGGACGGCAATCATCGGCGGTGGCATTTCGGGACTGGCGGCTGCCTATGAGCTCGAGTTGGCGCGCGCGGCGGGCGCGGCCGTCGAGTACACGCTGTTTGAGTCGGGGAACAGGCTGGGCGGGTCGCTCGCGTCCGAAATTGTGGATGGGGCGGTTCTGGAGCGCGGCCCCGATTCGTTCTTGAGCGAGAAGACGGCGGCAGCGGATTTGTGCCGGGAACTCGGCCTCGCCAGTGAGCTACTGCCCTCCAACGACGCGGCGCGGAAGACCTATATTGTGGTGAAAAATCGTCTTGTGGCGTTGCCAGACGGCCTCATGTTCCTGGTGCCGACAAAGTTGATTCCTACGGCGCTTACAAGGCTTTTCAGCTTGCCGACCAAGCTGCGGATGGGGCTGGAGCTGCTGCATCCTCCGCGGCAAAATGGCAACGTGGACGAGGCCGTAGCCACATTGGTCGAGCGTCACTTTGGCGCTGAAGCCGTCGAGCGGCTAGCGGATCCGCTGCTGAGCGGAATTTATGGTGGCGACGCGGCGCAGCTGAGCGCGCGAACGGTGCTTCCCCGGCTCGTGGAGATGGAAAGTGAGTATGGCTCGCTGACCCGCGGCATGCTGGCTGCCCACCGCAAGATGCGCGCCAAGGCCAAAGAGGCCGCAAAGAATAACGGAGCCCTGAACGGCGCCGGCTCAGCAAACAGCAACGGCCGCCCGGCGCGATCCATATTTACCTCGCTGCGGGGCGGAATGCAGCAGCTTGTCGATGCCCTTGCTGCGCGCCTCAATCCCGCCTCGGTACGCTGTTTGACCCCAGTCAGCAGCTTGGAAAAGGTTGCGGACGGCTGGAAGGTCGGGGCCGAAGGCGGAGCCGAGTTTTACAATGCCGTGATTCTGGCCTCGCCCGCCTGGGCCGCAAGCGTGCTGCTCAGGCCGGTTGACACGGAGTTGGGCGAAGACCTGGGCGGCATTCCCTACTCCTCTTCGATCACCGTAAATTTAATCTATGACGAGGCCAAACTGGGGCGCCTGCCCGATGGATTCGGGTTCCTCGTCCCGGCCAGCGAGGGCCGCGCGATGCTGGCGTGCACCTTCGTCCATCGCAAATTTCTCGGGCGAACACCGCCCGGCAAAGCGGTGCTGCGAGCCTTTCTGGGCGGGATGAAGAACGAGGCGCTGCTGGCCGAGTCGGATGAGACACTCGTGGCCACCGTGCGCCGGGAGCTGTGCGAGATTCTTGGCGGCAAAGTGGTCAGCCTTGAAGTTGATCCGGAGCACGCCCAGGTGTCGCGTTGGCGGCGAGCCATGGCGCAATACTCCGTGGGGCACCAGGAGCGTATGGTGCGGATAGCGGCACGCGTAGCGGAGCTGCCCGGATTGCGGCTCGCAGGGAATGCCTACGACGGCATCGGGATTCCGGACTGCATTCGCCTTGGTCGGCGGGCAGCGAAAGAGCTGGTGGCCGCAAGCCGCCAGGTCACCGAGCCTGCGGTCTAGCCGGCCAGCATGGTCCCGCCTGCCTACCTGTTATAAATGTTCACGGTCAGCCGGCAGGCAATCCACGCCAGCGCAAAATAAATCACGGCATTGATGCCGGCCGCTATCCACATGAGCCCGGTGTTCGCCTCCCCGCCCAGTGACGTCGACGCAAAGATTCCCGGAAAGAGAAGTGCGTAAAGAATCCTCTGCGTGGCCCCAATGGCCCTGAAGTCCGAGACGCTGGATATCGTTTCAATTGCCAAGGTCAGGCTTCCCGCCAATGCTCCCAGTACCACGGCGAAGAACTTTGCCTTGCCGAAGGGAGGAGGCCTTTTGATTGGATCTGCGATCGACATATTATTTTGGCACCACCGGCAGAACGAGCACGCTGGGGTGTTGCTTGTCGTGAAGAATGGTGCTGGTGGCCTTCATGATGGTTGAGTCGATGCTCGGGTCTTTGCCCGTGTTCAGGTTGCGGTCGAAGCGGGGAAAGTTACTGCTGCTCACTTCAAGGCGAATTCTGTGACCTTTGAGAAAGACGTTGCTGGTAGACCAGAGATCGATCTTGTACTCGTACACCTTGTCGGGCACAATGAGGGCCGCCGTGGTATTCGATTCACGGTAGAGGGAGCGCAGGATGCCCTCGGTCAGGTTGCGCGCAAAGCCGTCTGGACTCACGTCCACTAACTTGGCGGTAAAGTCAGTATCCACGGCGGAGGAGCTGGCGTATAAGTCGAGAGTTACAGGGCCAGTTACCTCCACGTCCTGGCTAAGTGCCGGCGTGGAATAGACCAGTACATCCGGGCGCGTCTCCACCGGCTGCTGATCCTGCGGCCCGCCCGCAAGGTGCTGCCCGTCGCAGCAAAGCGGCCCACCGACAGTAGGAACGGGATTGGCGGGATCGTAAAAATAAGTGTCGGCAGTCTCAGAGCGCGGTGCAGCCGTTGAGAGCGAGCCGTTGCCAGAGGCCGTGTTGGCTCGCCCGCTTGAATGAAGGAAGTAATTGGTTTGTCTGGCGCGCGCCAGCGGCCACGCTTCCTCGTCGCGCCACTCGTTCTTGCCCATCACGAAGATCCTGACCGGCTTGCCGTTGGCAAATTGGTTCTTCTTGCCTTGAAACAAGTAGTCGTACCAGTCGAGCGTTATCTCGTTCTCGTCGAACGGAGCCTGCGCGCCAAAATCAACTGCGCCAACCGTCTGGCCCCAGCCGGAATGGCCGCCAATGGCGACAATCAGGTGTTGCCCGTTGCGGGCCGACTCATTGCCGGCGTGGGCCTTCAGGCCAATGTAGTTGCGCAGCGAGCCGCCCAGAAAAATGTCGTACCAGGCCGCGATAGTCAGCGATGGGACCTGGATATTCTGGTAGTTTTCTTCGATGGACCACTGCTTCCAGTAGGCGTCATAGGCCGGGTGGCTCAGCCAATCGATAAAGTACGGCGCAAGAGTCCTGGTCAGGCCCGAGCCGTCTTGCGCGGCGCCAAAGTTGAAGACGGGATACTTGCTGAGAGGCAGCACTGAGCTGCCCACAAGGGCGTTCGTCTCGTCCTTGATGGTGCGGTTCAAGGTGTCCTGGGCAAGGCCGGAGGTCCACGACTCGTTGAACCACTGCTCGAACGCCCCGCCCTGGTAAGTCCAGTTTTCGTGGTAGTTGCTGGCCGTAACAACGGGGCAGATTCCCGCCAGGTGAGGAGGATGGCTGATGGCGGCCAGCATCTGCGTCGCACCTACGTACGAACCGCTGAACATGCCCACTTTCCCATTCGACTTGGGCAATGCGGACGCCCATTCCACGGCGTCATAGCCGTCACTGATCTCGTATTTGAAGGGGTACCAGTCGCCGTCAGAGGTGTAGCGGCCGCGCACATCCTGCACTACGACGATGTAACCGCGCGCTGCGGCCTTTTCCCCAAACGCGGTGTCGCCCTGTTTGTTATAGGGAGTGCGCTTGAGCAGGACCGGATATTTGCCGTCTGCCGCCGGGCTGTAGACGTCCGCCCGCAGCGTAACGCCGTCGCGGGCTTTCATGGCGACGCCGCGTTCAATTGTGATTTCAGGAGCAGACTGGCCAAATGCGCAGGTGCAGGGCAATAGGGTTGCACCCAGGGCCAGTAGACAGAGCGATTTCTTCAGCATGACAGTCTCCCGGAGTAATAACCAGAAACGCATTCTATTGAAAAACTCATTCTATTGATTCAACCCGTTTTGGGGAAACGATTTGATCAAGGATGAGTCCTGGCCCATCTCACCCCTTGAACAACGATCTCAAACAGAGTGGGTCAGCGGTCCAGCGCGGAGCCCCGTGCTCAGTCCGGTGTATGGTTACTGACGGGAAGAAAATTCGGCGTGTGAGGTGCTGGAGTGCAAGGGTTGAATCGCAGGGGTTTTCTCAAAGCGGCAGGGGCGGCAACAACGGGTGCCCTGCTGGGGCCAAGGCTGCACGCGCTGGCCGGAGTTGATGGCGCGGCCGGCCGGCCCATTGCAGCGAACGACCATATCCAGATTGCCCTCATCGGCGCCGGTGGCCAGGGGCAGGGCGATACAAAGACGGCCCTGCGCGTTCCCGGGGTCAAGCTGGTGGCCGTGGCCGATTGTTACAACGGACGCCTCGAGCACAGCAAGGAATTGTGGGGCAACGACATCTTCACCGCGCGTGACTACGGCGAGATTCTTGCACGCAACGACGTCGACGCTGTCATCATCGGCACGCCCGACCACTGGCACAAACAGGCCAGCGTCGATGCCATGAAAGCCGGCAAGGATGTGTATTGCGAGAAGCCGATGATCCATCTCTATGCCGACGGGCCGGAGATGATTGAGACGGCGCACGCCACAAAACGGATTCTGCAGGTCGGAAGCCAGCGCGTAAGCTCGGTGATCTATGCCAAGGCTAAGGAGCTGCTGGCCGCGGGTGCAATCGGGCAACTCAACATGGTAACGGCGCGCTGGGATCGCAATTCGACCATGGGCGCGTGGAGTTACACGGTTCCTCCGGATGCCTCGCCGGAGACCTGCGACTGGCCGCGGTTTCTGGGCACCGCGCCGAAGATCCCTTTCAGCGCAGAGCAGTTTTTCCAGTGGCGCAAGTGGAAGGCCTACGGCAGCGGCGTGGCCGGGGACTTGTTTGTGCATCTGTTCAGCGGTACACACTTCATCACCGGCTCGCACGGGCCCACGCGCGGCATGGCCACCGGCGGACTGCGCTTCTGGAAAGATGGACGCGATGTGCCCGACGTGATGCTGGGGCTGTTCGATTACAAGGAGGGCTTCAACCTGAGCCTGCGCGTTAACTTTGTGGATGGCGGCGAAGAGAGCGAGGGGCTGATCTTTACCGGCTCGGAGGGCACCATGGAGATTGCCGGGAACTCCGTGAGCGTGAGCCGGGTACCCCGTGAGAAGGAGCCAGGCTTCACCATCGGCACCTTCGCGGAGGCCACGCAGAAACAGTTCCTTGACGAGTATCGAAAGATGTATCCATCGCTGCCGCCGCCGGCGGCAGAACCCCCGGTCGGGTTTCAGAAGTTTGTCGCCCCGGAGGGATACAGCGATAGTTATGACCATTTCAATAACTTCTTTGCGGCCGTTCGGTCGCGGCAGCCCGTCGTGGAAGACGCGGTCTTCGGGTTCCGTGCCGCTGGGGCGGCGCTCCTGAGCAATCTGAGTCTGGAGCGTGGAACCATTGTCGGGTGGGATCCGGACGCAATGAAGCTGCTATAAAAACAAAACAATCCGGAGATAGGCCTTCGCGCCTTTCGCTTCCGCAGCGAACCCAACTGAATCCGGCATGCTTCACGCAATGCTGAATCGGCGAAGTAACTAAAGCTGGCTGTATAAGTCAGGTTTTGAAAGGACACGAGTTCACTCGTGCCGCAAAGGTAGGAATCAGCACGGTCTTTAGGCGCTGAGGGATGGTTTCAGCGGAATCGGTCACAAATCTGGCCGTTTTCACCAAGCTGTTTAGCCGTGCCGCGGCAGAGGCATAGAGTCTACGGCTCTAGCCCCGAGGGATGCCCTGCACTTGTCGGACAGCATTTGTGCGGCCAACTCCAGGGAGGTTAGATGTAGATAACCTCCATCTATGGGCGAGCTCGGGAGACCTGTCAGCGCTTAGCCAAAGACCTTTGCCAGACAGATGGGACTCTCGATATTTTTCTTGACATTTATAGACAGGATTGAAAAGCTCGCTAGCATTAGTTTCAATCTCAATCTGAATCGACAGGCTCTTTCCCCATCGCAACCTGCCGGGTCGTCACTTTCATGGGCAAGGCTCCCTATTGCCTGTTGGAGCATCGATGCTTTGTGGTGCATCCTCCTGTGGTTCGATTTGATGCATGCGCCTTCTCGCGGGCTCTGGGCGTTGGCCGTCGCCAGGCCGCGCTCAAGCCGCTAACCCGGATGGCTCGATACAAACACTGAAGACAGGATGTGAGTTCCGAATCAACACACGTAGCGGAGGAGTAAATGAACCATAACGATCTGATAACTGCCATGACCCAGGCGCAGGCGGGACAGGCGCCCCCGACGTTGGGATATAGCCAGGCAGTGGTTATCGTGTGTGCATGTGCGAATACCAGTCCACTCAATCTTTCAAGGACCCTGAACGATCTTGGCGTCGATGGAATTTCCTTTCAGGGCTGTGTATACAACTCGGTACGCAAGTCCGGTTACACAATCGGCATCGACAAAATCCCGGACGCCCCGACAACTACGTTGATCTCCGTCGTGGCAGTGATTCAGAACGCGACGGCTCAATAAATTCAGGTGGAGGTTTCTGTGCGTCATTTCGCGACTCTATTTTTACCGCTTTTCTTGATAGTTTCCTCTTTTGGGCAAGGCCAGGCTTCCGCCGCGAAGCCCGATGCCGCGAAAGATCCCACCGTCTCCGCGCAGATCGTCGATAGCTCCAATCGAACCCTCATCCATGTGATCTTCGATTACCCGCTGCCAAAAGTTGATGATATCTCCGCTCCCGCTTCCTGGGTAATTTATATAAAGTCGCAAGACGGCAAGAATCTGCCTCAGATTCAGCGGCTGGATGTCGATTCCGTCGATATGTCCACCTTTACACAGGAGAATTCCATAACTCTGAAGCTCCGGACAACTGTCCCCCCGAACGTAAAAATGCTGGACACCACGCTTCTAACTTCGACCTCTATCATGCACCTGGCCCAGGTTACAGACAGTGCTTCATTGGCCACCGTAGCCTCAAAGCCGGCCGGCGGAAATAACCCGCTAACCACGAGCGCAAATAGGGGTGATTCCGATGTCTACTTCAACGGATCCTACACGGCGACGGAGGGCGGAAGTCCGATATACAACGTCGACGCGTTTGCAGGCTACATGCAGGCGCTCCAGGGTAAGACGGCCTACTACGGCAAGCTCGGCGCCTATGGGCAGTTGACGACCAAGACCTCTCCGACCATCGACCCGAATTCATTCCTGGTATACCTGGTCTACCAGCGGCTCATATCTTCGTCGTCAAGCTGGCATGGGCAGTTTCAAATCCCTTACTTCAACTATCGATTCGCAGGCTCGGAGATGGACAAGAGTGGCGCCCAGATCAATTTCATTGATAGCCCCGTGGTCACGTTTCCGGTGAGGTTGAGCGGAAGAACTCTGGGCAGGATCGAGCCGGGGCTTACCGTGCCGCATATGACTCTGACCCTGGGTACCGAGTTTGTGGATGTCGAGAAGAGCGTGCTTGCGCCCACCGGTACATGGCACACGCGCGGACTGGCCAGCGCCACTTTCACCACCGGCTTCAAAGCGCCGAAGCCGATGATGTTGTTCGACTCAGTCGAGCTGACGTCCTCTTATCAAGTGCGAATTCTGTCGGCCCCCGAGATATTCTATGACCCCAAATTCGGAGTCCTGAACAAGGCAACGGGGAAGACCGTGATACCGCCCATGCTGGGCACGCAGCCCAGGCACTATGTCGATACGAAGCTCAGTTATTGCTTTGCGAAATGGGCTGCGTTCACCTTCGAGAATACCTACGGAAGCCTGCCTCCGGTTTTCTTGAAGACCGACCAGACCTTTGCGCTCGGCCTGTCATTCACGCTCAAGCAAACCAGTTATGGCCGCTACTCAATTCTGAGGCCGTAGTTACCTTAAGCTGACGAACCCTTACATGCCGCTTCGGTAAGCGAGGCGCCGTCTGTCTTCAAACAAGCGGGAAAAGACAACACCAAACAGGAAGCCGGCGATATGGGCGAGGTAAGCAACCCCACCGGTGCGAACCTGGGCCACAGAGCCGAAGTCGAGAACCTGGATGAGGAACCAGAAACCGATAAGCAAGACTGCGGGAACGTAGGTGACACGGAAAAATATGAAGAAGAAGAGAACGGTGCGGATGCGATCCCGCGGATAAGTGACGACGAAGGCCCCCATGACGGCAGCAATGGCGCCGCTTGCTCCAAGCACCGGGATCGCGGAAAACGGATCGGCGGCCACCTGCGCCATCATCGCTATAAGGCCGCCCACAAGATAGAAGAGCAGAAACCTCATCGAACCCATGGCGTCCTCAATCCCAGGCCCGAATGCCCAAAGATAGATCATGTTGCCGATGATGTGCATCCAGCCGCCGTGCATGAACATGGAGGTGAGCAGGGTGATGATGTGATGGCCGTGCATAATGTGGACGGGAATTGCGGACCAGTGGCGGACAAACCCATTGCCGCCGTCCAACTCCAGCAGAAAGAAAAACACATTGACGGCGATGATAAGGACGGTGATGATGGTCGACCGCCTTGGCTGCCGTGTAGCATCGCCCAAGGGGATAAAGCCGGCCATTACATCCCGCCCTTCCCCAGCAGGATTCCGATGCCGTAAGTAACCGCACCTTCCACCGCACCCACCACGGTCATCTCCAGGCCTGAGGACCACCACGACCGCACCGTGATCAGCGACTTGGCCGCACCCACCGCGAAGTGTGCGGCGAGAGAAATGACGGCAGCGGCGATAACCGCCTCAATGCCGCTCATAAAGAAGAACGGAATAATGGGGATGGCCGCGCCGACGGCAGTCGAGAGTGCGCCGGAGCTGGCTGAGACCAGCGGGTTCGAGAGCGCTTCCTCAGACGACCCGAGCCGCTCGCTGGCCAGGGCCCGCAGTAGCTGCTCCGGGTCGCTCGCAATGTGGTTCACCATGTGCAGCGCGTCCGCCTCGGGAAGGCCCTTGACCTGGTAGTAGAGCGACAGAAGTTCCCGCGCCTCGGGGCCGTTCATCTGGATCGCGTCGCGCTCCCGGGCAAGCTCCGCCTGGTAGATTTCCCGCTCGCTCTTGGCGGCAAGATACGCGCCGGACCCCATGGAAAGCGCTGACGCAATCAGGCCGGAGAGCCCCGCCAGCAGCACATACTTACTGTCGCCGGCCGTCGCGCCAGAGACTCCCGAGACGATACCGAAGATCGCGCCAAGCCCGTCGTTGACCCCGTAGATAGCGTCGCCAATCCATGCACCCGGCTGCTTGCGCCCCTGGCTGCGCTTGGCCAGCAATTCTTCGAGAACGGCCTTGGGGTCGATCTTTGGTGCCCCCGCGGATGGAGCGTAGTGGCCGCGGAGCAGCGATCCAAGCTCGTGATAATGGTCCTTTTCGTCTTCAATGACGTGATCGAGGATGGCGATCGAGCCCTCGTCACCCAGGGCCTTAAGCTGCTCGCCGTAGGTTGCAATGTGGCGGCTCTCCTCAATTTCCAGGCGCCGCAGCGCCATGCGAACCCCGCCCGCGCGATTGGCAAGCGAATCTGCCTCGCCCCCCGGCTTGCCGTGATACACAGGCTCCGATCCGCCCAGTTCCATAATCCGGCTGTGCCACAGGGCCGCGTGCTCCCACTCCGCGTTGGCCAGGTGGCGCAATACCTGTGCACGCACCGGATCACTATCGCGTTCGGCCAGGGCCAGGTACGTGCGGTAGGCCTCCACCTCGGCGTGCCAGTTCTCTTCCAGCGCTGCCAGGACTTTCTTGAGTTTGGCCGGGCTCAACGTTTCAATCGCCACGCGTGTCTCCTGACATTCTTTGAGAATACGGCATTTCCGCCCCATCCTGCACCCCGGCCTGTGGATACGGGCGGCCTCCGCCGGCACCCGTGAGACCGACGGCCCGCAACATGCGCCGCGCTGCGCTTTCAGCTCAACCGTTTTCGCCGTCACTTCCCCGGCGCAGGGCTTTCCGTATAGTGTTGTGTGGTGCAAACTGCGGAATTCCCGGCACTGCGAAACGGATTGGCAGAAGAAACCGGCTGCCCTCCCAGCAAATGACCTGTGACCGGTGCGAATGCGACAACAGCCCTAACCGGGCGAGAACATCTTTCAGGAAGCGGGGATTAACCTTCTATGGCAGCACAACAAAAGCAAGCGGCTCTCACGTCGCCCGGCTATTTTGTCCCGTTCATTATCGTCACTGCGCTCTTCTTCATCTTCGGGTTCATTACCAACCTGAACATGGCGCTGGTGCCCCATCTGCGGCACATTTTCACGCTTCCGTATGCATGGGCCATGCTCGCCGAGTCGGCGTTCTTCCTGGCCTATCTGGTCTTCTCCTCACCCACCTCCAAGCTTATTGAGGCCATTGGCTACAAGCGCACCATGGTTGTGTCGCTCTTCATCCAGGTCATCGGCTGCCTCCTCTTTGTGCCCGCCGCCAAAATGGTCAGCTTTCCGCTCTTTCTTACCGCGGTCTTCGTCGTCGGCGCCGGTGTTACCGCACTGCAGACCTCCGCAAATCCCTACGTTTCCATCCTCGGCCCTGAAGGCACCGCCTCCATCCGCCTCAACCTGGCCCAGGCCCTCAACTCCTTCGGCGGCACGCTCGCGCCCATTGTTGCAGGCGCGTATATCCTCTCCGACCCTGCCAAGGTTGCCACGCAGGCAGCCGTGGCCGATACCGTTCGCGTGCCGTATCTGCTCATCGCCGGTGCGCTGCTTCTCCTGGGCGTGGCCGTGGCCTTCATGAACCTGCCGCACGTACAGCAGACCCAGGCCTTCCGCCCCGCAAAGGAGGGTGATCCCATCCTCAGCCGCAGCATCTGGAGCTACAAGCACACGGTTCTGGGCGCGCTTGGCATCTTCTTTTACGTAGGAGTGGAAGTCGGCCTCGCGTCTATCGCGGTCAACTACTTCAGCTCCCAGGGAATGAGCACCGCCAAAACAGCGTCCTTCCTCGTGTCCCTCTATTGGCTCGGCGCACTGGTCGGCCGCGTGCTCGGCGCCGGCATCATGACCAAAGTCAAGGCAGGAAAGTTGCTCGGCGCTTTCGGTTTTATCGCCGCGGCGCTCATCGCTATCTCCATGTTCACCTCGGGCTGGGTCGCCATCGGAACCCTCGTCCTGTGCGGCTTCTTCAACTCCGTCATGTTCCCCAACATCTTCACGCTCGGTATTGCCGGACTTGGACCGATGACCAGCAAGGGCTCCGGCCTCATCATGTCTGCGGTTGTGGGTGGTGCGGTGGTTCCTTACCTCATCGGCGCGCTGGCAGACAAGACGAGCATTCAAACTTCGTTCATCATCCCGGTAATCTGCTACCTCTACATCGCCTATTACGGGCTGTGGGGATCCAAACCTACGCGGACAATCACGGCGTAGGCTGGATGTAGTCAATTGAAGGCCCTTCGGCTTCAAGCCGAAGGGCCTTCGCATTCAGGGGTCGGCTCTGCCGCCGCCGCAGGAATTCGAAGCCCGCTGCCCACAGCATCGCCTTTCTTTTTCCCGGAACGGCACTGTCTCCGCGCGTAACTCGGCTACGCGCTTGACCAGCATAGATTTCCATCTTAATATCGTGACTCTAAGCATCAGATTCCGGGTCCCTTCGCTCCCCACCGGTTTTGTCTCGGTACACGAAATCGTGGACCCATCATCATGTCGGAAGAGACGTCAAAGCAAGCTGCGGCATCAGTGGCTCGGTCGAGCATCCCCCCACCAGTCGCAGCACAGGTCCGCGACCGCGCGGATGCTGGGTCAACCGGCGAAGCAGGAACATCGCCTGAGATGAATGCCTCAGCGGCGCTTGAGACCGCCCTCGACGATCGCGAGCGGGAACTGGTGGAAGCACAGCGCCTGGCCAAGCTCGGGACATACCGGTGGAATCCCGCCAGCGGGGTTGTTACCTGGTCCAGTGAGCTCTATCGCATCTTCGAGCGCGATCCTGCATTGCCCCCGCTGCCTTTCGAAGCGCATTCTCAAGTGTTCGCGCCAGAGAGCTCGGCCCGCCTTGCCGTTGCAATGCAAAAGACCCTGGAAACGGGCGAACCCTTCGAGCTTGATCTTGAAGTGATTCTTCCCGGCGGCACAAGAAAATGGATTACGGGCCGCGGCGAAGGGTCACGTTCCGTCGACGGCCATGTTGTCCAGGTGCAAGGAACCATACAGGAGATCACAGAGCGGAAGAACGTTGAAGAGGCTCTGCGCGATCACGCTGAGCTGCTCGACCTCGCTCACGACATGATCATGGTGTGCGCCCTGGATGGAACAATTCGCTTCTGGAACCATGGCGCGGAAGAAATGTATGGATTCTCTAAACAGCAGGCAGTCGGCAAAAATGCACACGACCTTCTCCAAACCATCTTTCCCAAGCCCGTGGCCGAAATCAAGGCAATGCTCGTGCGAGACGGCCGCTGGGAGGGGGAGCTCCTGCAGACCGCACAGAATGGAGCGCGCACGGTCGTGGCCTGCCGCCTCGTGTTGCAGCGGGACAAGAACGGCGATGCCTGCGGCTTCATGGAGATCAACAACGACATCACCGAGCGAAAGCGCGCCGAAGAGGCGCTGCGCGCAAGCGAATCCCGCTTTCGCAAGCTGTTCGAGTCGGATTTGATGGGCATTTGCATTCCTGACAGGTTCGGCGCGTTCTATGAGGGGAACGACGAATTCCTGCGCATCGTGGGATACACGCGCGACGACCTGGAAGCAGGCCGAGTTCGCTGGGATGTCATGACACCGCCGGAGTACTCCGCGCTGGACGCCGCTCACATAGCCGAAGCTGCGCAAAGGGGCAGTTGCACCCCTTATGAGAAGGAATACATCCGCAAAGACGGCACGAGAGTACCTATTCAGTGCGGCTATGCCTTGCTGGAGGGATCGCAAGATCAATACGTTGGGTTCATTCAGGATCTTTCGCCGCAGAAGCAAGCCGAGGCAGGATTGCGGGAGCGCGAAGAGCGTTTCCGCGTACTGGCGGAGAGCCTGCCGCAATTTGTATGGATCAGGGACGCCAACGGAGCGTACACATACTGCAATCGGCGCCTTCTCGATTATGTGGGCCGGCCTGCCGAATGGCTGCAAACACAGGCGTATGAGGCAGTCCATCCCGAAGACCTGGGCGCCACTCAAGAGAGATGGATGCATAGTCAGCAAACCGGAGAGCCTTATGAGAACGAATACCGCCTGCGGCGGCACGACGGGGTTTACCGTTTCTTTCTTGCGCGCGCTGTGGCGATACGGGACGAGGCGGGCCGAATCGAGCGGTGGCTCGGAAGCACAACCGAAATTCACGATCAGAAGTTAGCCGAAGAAGCACTGCGCAAATCGGAAAAGCTCGCGGCGGCGGGCAGGCTGGCCGCAAGCATGGCGCATGAAATCAACAATCCGCTCGCCGCGGTCATCAACTCGATCTATCTTGCGCTTCAGGATTCGGCGTTGAGTCAGGACACGCGAGAACTGCTCACCGCCGCAGACCAGGAACTCTCGCGGGTGGCCCAGCTCACCACGCAAACGCTTCGATTCCACAAGCAATCGAGTGCGCCTGCATTGGCGGACCTCGGCGAGGTCATGGACTCGGTTTTTGCTCTCCACGGACGCAGGCTGAAGTCCTCGTCGATTCTGCTGCAACGCGAGTATCTCACCCAGGAGAAGCTCTACTGCTTCAACAGTGAATTGCGCCAGGTGTTCGCCAACCTGGTCAGCAATTCGCTTGACGCAATGCCAGAAGGCGGGCGCCTCCGCGTTCGCATAAAGATTGCGCGGGCCTGGGACAACCCTGCCACCCGCGGCATCCGGGTCATTGTTGCCGATACTGGACACGGGATTCCGGCGCAGTTGCGGAAACATGTTTTTGAACCATTCCTATCCACAAAGGAAGCCACCGGCGTGGGCCTTGGTTTGTGGGTATCCGAGGGCATCATCCAGAAGCACAGTGGCCGCGTCGCGCTGCGGAGCTCGACACATCCCGTACGACACGGAACGGTATTCTCCATGTTCTTTCCGATTGGCGGTCTCAGCCAGGAGGGCAATCCGTAGCCGACTCCTTCGACAGCCACGAGAGAATTTCCCTCCCGGCTTCGCCGTGCCAGAGCAAGTGAAATTCATTTCGCCAAGGCAATCGCATGAATGTTTCTGTTTACAACCCAGGATCGTTTTCTGGGCCTCATTGGACTCTGTTGCTCCGTCGTCCCGGAGGGACGCATCGAGAATAGCCCAGGACAAGCCAGGCGCAGTCCTGGGAAAGCGAAATCAACAGATGAAACTGCCCCGGAGGGGCAGTGCGAGATGGTTCCGGTGTACGAAGTTGTTTTCATGCGGCCGCCCCGTCCATTTCGCGGGCAATCACACATCCGGAGTGGAATTCGCGGTAAGATGGGTTCGCCTTCGCAACCAATCTCCGCATGACTCCCAAAGCAAAGCCGCGTAAGCAGAGCGTGATTCTGGTCACCATTGTTGCGCTCGCCCTCGCGCTGCTGCTTTTGCGGATGTTCGTTTTTGTCCACGGCCAAGGACGCCGGGGAATTCGACGAACTCAGAGCGGTCAGCCCGCTGCCTTGAGCACGGTTCACGCCGCAAGCTACGGTACGGCAGCAAGCTGGGCCAGGCAGCCTTGGTCCGACCGCTTTGGCGATGGCACGCCAGATTTCCTGCGCCTCACCGACCCTGCCGATCAGGCAGCCTTCCGCCAGTGGTTCACACTGATTGCCGAGTACCAGGCTATTCGACCGAAGGCCGAAATTCCCACCGAGATCACCGACTGCGCCAGCCTCCTGCGCTATTCCTACCGCGAGGCACTCAAGCGCCACGACGATACCTGGTTCGTCGCAACGGGAATCGAGCTCGTTGCCATGCCCGGCGACGTTCGCGCCTGGCGCTACCCCGAAACGCCTCTCGGTGCGGCCCTGTTCCGCATAAAGCCCGGCGCCTTTGAGCCTGAAGATGCAACGAACGGCGCCTTCGCCCAGTTTGCCGATGCCAAAACCCTCGTCGAGCGCAATGCCTACCTCGTCACCCGCGATGTTCGCCAGGCCCAGCCGGGCGACCTGCTCTTCTACCGTCAATTTGGCCAGTCCTCGCCGTGGCATTCCATGATCGTGATGCGCATCGCAGGGCAGCCCGCCGTTGTCTACGACACCGGTGAAGATCACGGTAAGTCCGGCGAGTTGCGCCGCGTCCTGCTGCCTGAACTGCTCGATCATCCCCAACCCCAATGGCGTCCGATCCCCGGCAATCCAAACTTTCTCGGCGTGTACCGCTGGAACATTCTGCGAGGGACCTTATGAGGCTGCGTACTCCGCTGCTGTTCGCTCTACTGCTCCTTCTTGCCTGCGCAACGCAACCCGCGGCTGCCAAAGACCCGCCCCGTTCCTTTTCTCTTTCCACCACACGCACCTTCGCCCCCGGCGAGAGCGTTAAGATCCAGCTCTACGCCAAGAACGTGCCTGCCCTCGAATTCCGTGTCTACAAGGTCAAAGACGCGGAGCAGTTCTTCGCCGGCCTCAAAGACGTCCACAGCTTCGGCGTGCAAACCTACTCGCCGGCAGAGCAGGTCGACAACCGCACCTGGATCGAGCGCCTGCACGATTTCAAGGCCGACCTATGGTGGCGCGTCCGCCACTTCTTTCGCGGCCAATTCACTGACGCGGCGCGCGACAGCTTTCGCGAGCGCCAGGCCAGGCTGGGCAAGCGCAGCCAGGTCGTCGGCGCCACGGAGTTCGCTCAAATCCCGCTCCTCAATCAGAGCCAGCTCGTCGCCCGCTGGAAGCTCATCACGCCGCCCGCCATCGTGAGCGAGACGCAGCAGTTGCCCATCGACGGGCTCAGCTCCGGCGTCTACCTCATTGAAGCCACCGACGGCGCCTACAAGGCATACACCGTAGCCATCGTCACCAGCATTGCCGTCGTAGAACGGGTAAGCAACGGCCAGGCGAGTCTGTATGTGGCCGACCGCAAAACCGGCGCACCCATCCAGAACGCAGATATCTCCCTCTGGGCAAACAGCAAGCAGCAGTCGCAGGGCCATACCGGCAGCGACGGCCTGGCCTCATTGACCATGAACCCGTCCATCTCTGCGTCTAATCCCGCGACCGGTGGCCCTCAACCGGAAAATGTCTGGATTCTGGCTCGCCATGGCACCGACGCCGCACTCGTCACGCCCTGGAGCTACACATTCGCCGTCTCCCCGGCAATGGACCTCACGGCATTCATCTCGACCGACCGCCCCGTCTATCGCCCCGGACACACCGTCCACATCAAAGGGATCCTCCGCCAGGAGATTCACGACGCCCTCAATCTCCCCAACGCGAAAACCATCAAGCTGACCGTCACCGGCGCCGACAACAAGGTGGTACTGCAACAGGACGCACCGGTCTCCGCACACGGAACCGTTACTGCTGACCTGAACCTGGCTTCCGATGCGAGTCTGGGTTACTACTTTATCCGTCTCGATGGCGCCGCCGGCATGGGCAACTTTTACGTCGAGGAATACAAGAAACCCGAGTACCAGGTAACGGTGAAACCCGCTGCCCAACGAACCCTCCAGGGCACCGCCATTCAGGCCACCATCGAAGCTCGTTACTTCTTCGGCGAGCCCGTGGCCGGCGCGAAGGTGAAGTACGTCGTCCACACCTCCACTCACTACTGGTGGGATGAAGACGAAGAGGACGACAGCAATGCCGGCGAAGATGCAGGTCAATCTGCGGACGCAGGGTCCACCGACGAGCCCGACGATACCTACGGCGCCACCGAGCAGCAGGAGCACGATGGAATTCTCGACGCCAACGGCCGCCTCACGGTCACCCTGCCCACCGCCATCGATCCCAAGCATCTTGATCAGGACTACCGCATCGAGGCCCGCGTCACCGATGCGGCCAATCGCGAGGTCGCAGGCCACTCCACCGTTCTGGCCACCTATGGATCGTTCCGCGTAAGCGTGGAGCCGACCAGCTACGTCTTCAAGACCGGCGAGCCCGTGAAGGTGAAAGTCACCGCGCAGGACTACGACGGAAAGCCCGTGCACACGCCGCTACACATCGCCGCAAACTCCATCAGCTGGGACTCCGTAGCCCATCAGCGCACAGAAACCCCGGTCACCGCCCGCGACGCCCAGACGGGCCCCGATGGAACCGCCCTTGTCGACCTGCCCATTACCGGAAGCGGCGACTTTGAAGTCACCGCCAGTGCGCAAGCTCCGGAAAACCGAACGGTACAAGGCCAGACCTGGGTCTGGATCTGGAACGACGCCGGCGAGTGGTACAACCAGAACACGCAGGCGCAGATCGTCCCCGACAAAAAGAGCTACCAGGTCGGCGACACAGCGCATCTGCTGCTCGTCACCGGCCTCAAAGAGTCGTGGGCCGTGGTCACCGCTGAGGGAGACAGCGTGCAGTCGCGGCTGTTGATTCATGCCACCGGGGCCAGCTTCGCCTTCAACATTCCCATCACCAAACTGGCGCAGCCCAACCTGGTTGTCAGCGCCGTCATCGTTCACGATAACCAGTTGATTACCGCGCAAAAGAGCCTGAAAGTTCCCCTGGTCGAGCGCACCCTGACCATCACCGCCACGCCCAGCAAGCCCAAGTATCTTCCCGGCGAAAAAGGCAGCTTTGACGTATTCGCCGTCGACTCCAATAACAAGCCCGTCGAGGCCGATCTCAGCTTTGGCACCGTCGACGAGGCACTCTACTCCGTTCGCCCGGACGAGACCGAAAATATCGTCGCGTACTTCTATCCCAAACGCGAAGTTGACCTGAGCCCGCAAACCTCCTTCGACTTCTTCTTCTCCGGTGAAGCAGGCACCAAAAGCCCTCTTCTCGCGCTACTGGCAAATGGCGTCTATCATCCGCGCCTCGCGCAGGTAAAGCCCGGTTCGGACCTCGTTGTGCCTAAAGTGCGCAAGGCGTTTCCCGATACGGCGTACTGGAATCCCAACGTGCACACCGGCCCCGATGGCCACGCGCGCGTCGAGTTCAACTTCCCCGATGCGCTCACCACGTGGCGCACCACCATCCGCGCCATGACCGACGACGGCAAGGCCGGCGGCGCGGTAACGCGTGTGCTGGTCCGCAAAAACCTCATCGTCCGTCTCGCTGCCCCGCGCTTCTTCCGTCAGGGCGACGAAACCACCCTTCGCATCATCGCCCACAACTACCTTGAGACCGCCAAGGACGTCACCTTCGCGCTCGACATGCAGGGCGTCGACGTCATCGCCGGCCAATCACATAAGATCAACATCCCCGCCAAGGGCGAGAGCTATGTGGACTGGCGCGTCAAGGCGCACGTCACCGGTAGCGCCATCTTCACTGCCAAAGCCCTCACCAGTGAGGAGTCCGACGCGCTCGAAGTGACCCTGCCCGTGCTGCCGTTTGGCGTCAGGCAACGCGCCTCTGGTTCAGGTGTTGTCTTCTCCGGGACCGCGCAAGCGCAATGGGAATACACCGATCCCTCAGCTTCCGACGCCGACTCTCGCGCCCTCACCATCACCATCGCGCCGTCCGTGGCGGGCACAGTTTTCGACGCGCTCGATTACCTCACCAGTTATCCGTGGGGTTGCACCGAACAAACCATGTCCAGCTTCTTGCCCGACGTGATCGTCGCGCATGTCGTCGACAAGCTCCATCTCAAGTCGCCCATCGACCGTGCCACCCTGAACAATGAGGTGCGGGCCGGTCTCGACCGCCTCTCGAGCTACCAGCACGACGATGGCGGCTGGGGATGGTGGCAGGACGATCCGAGCCGCGTCTTCATGACCGCCTACGTCGTCAGCGGACTCGGCCAGGCCAAAGACGCAGGCTACAAAATCGACGATGATCGCCTGGACAAAGCCCGTGCCTGGCTGCAGTCCACGCTCGCCGCGCACCCTGACATGATTGCCGATCTGCGCGCCTACACCGTCTATGCTCTCGCCACCACCGGCGGCGCGCCCAAAGACGCCCTCGACAAGTCGTGGGCCAGCCGCGGCAAACTCAGCGACGAAGGCCTTGCGCTCGTCGGCCTTGCTCTCGACGCAGCCGGAGACAGCCGCGCCAAGGACGCAGCCGCCCTGCTCGAGAAAAAAGCTAAAGTCACCGATGTCGATGCATACTGGTCTGGAAACTACGATGGGCTCATGGAGTATTGGGACGACACCTCGCCTGAAACCACGGCCTTGACGCTCAAGCTGCTGGTGCGCCAGAATCGCGCCAGCGGCCTGCTGCCCAAGGCGGCTGTGTGGCTCGCTCAGCATCGCGACGGCGATTACTGGTACTCCACCAAGCAGACCGCGGTGGTCATCCAGGGCCTCACCGATTACCTCTCGCTCAGCGGCGAGCTTGCCAACACCTCCGACGTCGAAGTCCTCGTCAACGGCGCCAGCATCGGCAGGCGACACTTCGCTCCCGGCGACGCCTTCGCCCTCCCATGGAAGCTCAAAATTCCAGCGGCGCAAGTGGGCAACGGCGGCCAGGTGACCATCCGCAAGACCGGCAACGGCATCACCTACTGGTCTGCGGAAAGTGCCTGGTACTCCGCCGATCGCAAGCAGTTCCAGCAAGGCCAACTGGCGCTGAACGTCACGCGCGATTACTACCTGCTCCAGAAGAATCAGCCCAGGCCCACCGATCCCATCACCTACGACCTCGTGCCTCTCAATGGCCCGGTCCACGTCGGCGACATCCTGGCGGTCAAGCTCGCGGTCAACGGCGCCGACTGGAAGTATCTGCTGGCTGAAGACCCCATTCCCGCGGGTACCGAATTCCTGCCCAACACCGGCCTCTACAAGCTGAACAACAAGCCCGACTGGTGGGCCGACTGGTTTACGCGCGAAGAGTTCCACGACGATCGAGCCGCGTTCTTCAATACTGAGTTCAGCCGCCGCCGCGAGTATGTGTACCTGCTCAAGGTGGTCAATCCCGGCAAGTATACTGTCAGCCCGGCGCAGGCCGGGCCCATGTATCAGAGCAATGTGCAGGCCACAACCGATCCGGCAACGCTCGAGGTACAACCGTGAGCAACCTGAAGAACCTCCTCCACCGTCTCTCCCACGCCCGCATCTGGGTCGCCCTCCAGTTCGTTCTCACGCTCCTGCTCATCCTCGTCGGCCTCGCATGGACGCGCCTGCCCGACAGGCACTTCTGGCAGGTTGCGCTCAGCCTGCTCATCCCCGTGCTGCTTGCCGTCAGTGCACTTGAGCTGCAAGCCGGAACCATTCGCAAGCTGGCGGACGACGATGGCAAGCGCGTCAAGCTTGTCTGGGGCGCAATCACCCTCCTCGCGTGGATTGCCCTTGGCTGGTTCAGCTGGTGGTTTCTCGACTGGTGCGACGACCAGATTCCGCTGTGGGCCGGATATCTCAACTCGAATGCTGGGGCGCACGCCCGGGCAACGGTGTTTACCTATGACCACATCCAACGCTGGCTCACCTTTGCGGAGTGGGTGCTGCGCTGGGTCGTGGTCCCGGCCAAGATAATTCCGTACGCAGCCGCGTCGGCGCAGTGGGGCTGGCGTCTGCCGTTGCGCAGGGTCATTCGGATGCTGTGGAACTGGCGCTTTTGGCTCGGCGTCGCGCTTCTGGCGCTGGTCGGCGTCTGGTTGCCGGCCAAGTTCTTTGAAGGAATGCCCAGCGGAACCGTCACCGCGCAGGTTTGGCACGTGTCGCTGAAACTGGCCGCGGCCTACGTGCTTGCAGTCGGCAGCTGGGTGCTGCTGCTGGGCTGGTGGGCTACCCTGTTCGGCCGCCAGCTACCACCCGCCCGCTGGCAACATCCAGGCGACGATGCGCTGCGACCCGTTCCCGTGCTGAGCGGACCACCGAATCGCTCACTAGGTGCGAAAGTTGAGATTCCACCTTACGACGATGGCGATCCCACGTAGCGCCAATCCTCCACCGGCGACGCCAACCCAAAGAGGATGAAACACAGGGGAAGCGTCAAATTCACCCCAAAATGGAGTGTGCCCCATCCATCGCGCAGCTTTATCGCGTCCCGGGGTCCCCGGCGACAGGTCTTCGTCGCTGGGGTGGTCGATGGGTGGGAGACCACAAATGCCAACCCACGGCCATGGGGCTTTCCGATCTTGCATTGTCGTTTCTTATCAAGGAAAATATCTCAGCGAATCCTCACTCCTTCCCCAACCCGATCCGCCACGCCTTGATGAACTTCCAATGGATGTACACCGAGTGGTTCAGGTGCAGCAGCAGCCCCTCGCGCCCATCCAGAAAACCCAGCCGGAAAAAATAGTTATAGATAAACGTAGCCGCCGGATTCGCCACTGCATTCCATACCAGCGCCGGAAAAGACCTGCTGGTGCGGCCCTTCTTCGCCAGCAGCTTCGCAATCTCTGAGCTGTAGCGATTCATGTGTTCCAGATAGATGCCAAGTGTGGGATAAGCATAGTGCAGCATGTCACCCTTCAGCTTGCCCCTCGGCCCCGTAAACTGCGGCGTCGAGTGCGGCCCCACTCCCTCGCTCAGTCGCGCAGCTCCGCGTCGAAACAGCCTCAGCTTGTGGTCGGGATAAAAGCCGCCATGCCGGATCCAGCGACCAAAATAAAGGTTCAACCGCGGAATCCAGTACGCCCCGTACGGGGGCTCGCTGCTCAGCACATTGCGGATCTCGTCCTGCAACTCCGGAGTCAGCACCTCGTCGGCATCTAGCAGCAAAATCCAGTCCGATGTGCACAAATCTAGAGCCACATTCTTCTGTTCGCCGTGGCCCGTGATCGCGTGAAAAGTGGCTTTGGCGCCAAAAGAATGGGCGATTTCGAGCGTCCGATCCTTCGAGCCTGAATCCACAATCACGATCTCGTCGGCCCAGCGCACGCTTTCAAGGGTGCGCGGCAGGTTGGTCTCCTCGTTCATTGCGATCATGGCTACGGACAGCGTTTTGCGCACGATGGAAGAATAAACCGCTTGGCTCTTTGAGCGTTTATTGTTGTACAAATCATGGGTGCCCCGGGTCTCGATTTTGAGACCTGGGAGAGCATGAAACTCAAGGTACGAATGCACGCGCTCAGAGACTTGGCCGCTCTGCGTTTACTTGAGGCCCGCAAGCGCACTCGCCGGCAGTCCTGTGTGCAGCCACTCGAGCACCTGCCCACGCCCGTAGCGCTCAAGTAACCGCTGCGCATACCAGCCCGCGGCCCTATGCGCAGACTGCGACTGCGGTTCGCCGGCAGCGTGGTCCAGCGCTCCATCGATCTCGTCAATTTTGAGCGTTGGCGGAGAACCGCCTGAGTGCGCGTCACCACCCCACATCTCAACCAGCCCTTCGCGAAGCCAGAGCGGCGTGCCGGCGGCGGCCTCGCTCTCAACAAGTGCGTGTAAAAACTCGTGGCGAAGAATGGAGCGGAGCATTTTCCGCGATGAAAGCGTGGAAAGCGGCTGCGTGGCGATCCAGTTGCCTTCGGTGAAGGCCCCAACCCACCCCGGAGCAAGCGTCGCGTTGCGAAAGGCCGGCGTGGACGGGAAAGCACGGACGGTGATGGCAGCAGCAGGTTGCAGCCCGGAGCGCGTCGCTGCCTCGCCGAGTGCCTGCGTCAACTGCGCCAGATAAGCCCCATCCGCAGCGTCCAGCGTCTCCAGCACAAACCCCTGCCCCCGGAGCGTCTGCCACGCCCGGCCGCTTGCCTCATCGCCAGTAACCGCGCCCGGAAAATACTGCGCCAGAATCTGCGTTGCGTCGCGCCCTGCGGCAGCCATGGCCGCGGAGCCAGCCTGGCACAGCCCCACCCCATGTCCCGACCCGCGCCCATGAAACAGAAAATGATCCCCCTGCGCCGTGATCTCAAACCATGTGCTCAGAATCTTGCCCCACCCCAGCGCGCGGCCCACCGCAACTCGAAAATCTTCAGCAGACATTTCAGCAGAGCCAACCATCAGCGTCACTGCCCGGCCCGATTCGCCGCGCCGCGAAACAGTCAGCGTCTTCCATCCGGGCCGGGCGAGTCCGGCGGCCGAAAGCGCGCTGGTCACATCGGCCAGCGACACGTTGGCCGACCATTCGCGCGCGCCGTTAGCAGTGCAATAGCTGTCCGCGCGGGAAACCAGCCACGGCATCGCCTTGTTCCCCGCCGCCTTCGCGGGCCACACCTCCCGCGGAGAAGCGGTCCGTCCTCCGCAGTTCTGGTGAAACCATGCCTGCGCGCGCTGGCCCTGAAACCAGAGCGTCTCGCCGGCCGTCGAAAGCGTGGCCGCATGGGCAGCAGGGGCCCGCGCACTCCCTCCCCAATGCAAAAGCTGGCAGTGTGTCGAGTCGCACAGATCGTAATCGCCGTGCCCGTGAGCCCCGTGCAACGCAAACGACCGCACCACGATCGCCAGCGCCTTTAGCGATTCCAGACTGTCGGCTTCTCCGCTCTCGCTCGCCACCACGCGCTCAACGTAGCCCTCGACCGGCAGTGTCACGGCAAGCACCAGCTCCCCCGAGCACGCGGAAATGCGGACTGGATTGCGAATCGTCAGGTTCTCGCCGTGCGCTGCCAGGGTCACGGAGCCGCTCAGCCAAATCGAATCCACCCTACGCCCATCCGCCAGCTCCAGACGATTCGCATCGGCCCGCACCTCCGTTCCGCCGGCCATCGGAGCCGGCGCACATCCTTCACAGAGCCGCACGGTCGCACTCGATCCCGGAGAGACCGCGATCCGCTTGTCATGCCAGAGCGTCCACAGCCCCACCCTCAGCGTTGCGGCAGAATGTCCCGGCGGCGATTGGCCCGGAGCCAACAGGACAGCCCTGACGACAAGCGCAGCCATGACGATAAACCTGCACACCGCCCGCAAATGGGCCTTCATGGCTGCCGCAGCCTCAACGGCGAGTGAGCAAGCAGATCGCCCGCCACTTGAGCCGCATCGTTCCCATGACCCGCGGGCACGTAAACAACAATAATCACGCGCGCCTCCTTCGCCGGAGCCATGCAGACGAACCATCCATGCGTGCGCCCACGTCCGTCGATTTCGTTGCCCGCCGTCCCGGTTTTTCCAGCCACCGCAACCCCGCCCAGGTCCGCCGCACCCGCCATGCCAAAGCTGGCAGAGTCCTCCATGCCCTGGCGAACCACCTGCGCCGCCATCGAGTCAGGATGCGCGGCAACCTGGAGCGCCAGCCATCGATAAGCCACCGCAAACTCGAGCGGCGTCACGCGAACATCGCTGACCCCGAGAACGGCCAGTTGATTCTCGTCCCGCGTCTTCGGATCGCGGAAGTCCGCCGTAGCTTCGCCGCCCGCAAGCCCGCTCGCCAGGCCAGTCTGCCCCAGCAGTCCGGTCGGTGCCAGCAGGCTGCGCAGTTGCCCCGCTTCCAGCGTTGCGCCCACCGCAGCGAAGTAGGTATTGCAAGACCACGCAAGGGCCCGGCGCGCATCCATCGGATCGGCCGCAGGATGCGGGCAGTTCAGTGTGTGGCCGGCAATGCTGAGCTTGCGCGTGCAAGCGATGCGCCGCCGCGGGTCCCACCGCCCAGCGGCCACCAGGCCGTAAAGTACCAGCGGTTTCATGGCGGAACCCGGATAAGCGAGAGTGCGGGCAGCTTCAGCCAGGTGGCTCGAAGCCAGCAGGCGTCCGGTGGCCGAGTCGAGAACCACAATGCGCGCATCCGGAGCCATGTGCGCCGCATCCGTCACCGCCGCATCCCATGCGTGCGGAGCCTGCGCCGCGCAACACCAGTCTCCAACAAGAAAAGCTGCTACCACCGCAATAAGGCCCGCTCCGCGCACACCAAGAGTATCCATCATTACGGGTCGCATTCGGGCTCCCGCCTCCTCATCGTGTGCCGGTGACCTCATGCCATCGCGCCAGCGTCCATGGTAGAGTGGGAAATCCAGAGAGGACAGGTCAGATGGCAACTGGCGTGCAGCTTCCCGGCAACGGCGAAACAATCGACTTGCAGCAGCAGGTGGCCCGCTTGCAGGCGCTCCTCGAGGCCAGCCGGCAGGTGCACTCCACCATTCGCGAGGAAGAAGTACTCGAGCAGGTCCTGCGCATCGTGGTCCGCGAGTTGGAGATGGCCGGCGCGGCCTTCCTGGGCACCGGGCTCGCCTATGGAGACGAGGTGGTCGCCCAAACCACTGACGAATCCGGCGTACAAATCTCTTCCTCGCCCCACACCTCTCTCTCCGGAACCTCGGTTGCGAGTTATCCGCTGGAAGACCGCGATGGCCACAAAATGACCGAGCTGGTCGTCGTTGCTCCCGATGGACGCGATCTCACGCTCTACGAGGCGGACTTTATCGAAGGCCTCGCCCTGCAGGCCGCCGTGGCTCTTGAAAATGCGCGCAATCACAAGCGGAATATCGAGTTTGCCCGCGTGCAGCAGGATCTTGACGCCGCACGGGATATTCAGCGCTCGCTCCTGCCCCAGCATCTGCCCACCATCCCTGGCTACTCGTTGGGTTTTCGCTCGGTCACCTGCTATGAAGTGGGCGGTGATTACCTCGATATTGTGGAACAGCCCGACGGCAGCCTGCTCATTGCCGTGGCCGACGTCGCCGGCAAAGGGCTCGCTTCAGCTATCATGGCTACCAGTTTCCGATCAGCTTTCAGGGCGATGGCAGTCACAGGAATACCCCTGGACGAGTTGGCTACGCGCATGAACCAGCATCACTGGGCCGAGGGCGAAGAGGCGCGGCGGCGCTACGTCACCGCCATCTTCCTCAGGCTGCATCCTGAGGCGGGCGAAGTGGAAGTTGTGAACGCGGGTCACAATCCAGGCTTCCTCATTGCACCGGGAGCCGAACCGCACCAATTCGATGCCGCCGGCACCCCTTTGGGTTTATTGCCGGGAATGCGCTACGAAATCGAGCGTCACGGGTTTATACCGGGTACGCGGCTTCTTTTTTACACTGACGGCCTCACTGAGGTCTTCAGAGGCGATGAGGAATTTGGACCGGAAAGGCTTTTGGATCAATTTTCTAAGTGCCGGACCGAGAAGGCCGATGGTATCCTCGATGCATTGTGGGCCAGCATCGGGGAGTTCTCACAGGGCAGCCCGCAAGGAGACGACATGACCGCACTAGCGCTGTGCCGCTGGACAAGCTCTCAGGAGATGCCGGCATGAGCGAGCGAAAGACCACGAACGTTGAGGTCCGGCTGCCGTCGCGAATGGGCTTCGAGAAAGTAGCCATGAGCACAGCATCGGCGGTTGCCAAGCTGATGGGCTTTCCAGACGATCGGATTGAAGACCTGAAGACGGCAGTGGCCGAAGCCTGCATCAACGCCATCGAGCATGGCAATCGACTCAACGAAAAGCTGTCCGTGGGGGTGGTGCTGTCGGCAAGCGTGGACTCGCTGGAAGTAAAGGTCATTGACGACGGCACAGGCATGCAGAAAAAGCCGGCCAAGCCGGATATCGACAAGAAAATGCACGGTGAGGAAGACGCAAGGGGAATGGGAATGTTCCTGATCCAGGCCCTGGTCGACGAGGCGGAATGGGTGGCCGGATCAGAGGGTAAAAGCAGTTTCGTCCGGTTGGTGATCCGGCTGGATAAAGATGCATAATGAGGCCAGCCAAGGGGCCCGAACTAAAGAAAACGGAGACTATCGATCGTGCAGAGTGAAACCAAGTCACGCGTTGACCAGCTCACTTCCCCGGCCGGACATCCGGTAACCGTCCTCCGCTTTGAGGGGGACATTGCCAGCACCTCGAAAGACGCGGTTTTGGGCGCTTACCAGGGTCTGCCGAAAGGCAAAGTCAAGGTCGTCCTGCTGGATTTCACGAAGGTCGATTACATCAATTCCAGCGGCATCGCGCTCGTCATCCAACTGCTGATGGAAGCCACCAACGCGGGACAAAAGGTGGTCGCCTTCGGCCTCTCGGCGCACTTTACCAAGGTGTTCACCATGGTCGGGATCACCAAGTACGCGGGCCTGTTTCCCAGCCAGGCGGAGGCGCTGGAAACGCTGTAGATGTGCGGGAACCTCCTCGCCCGCCACTCCGTATCTTCCTCTTGCTCGGAGTGCAGCCGATGAAAGCAATCGTCTACCACCACTAA
>Ga0302319_10004506_pt1 | contig 28583 bp, 22 predicted proteins | sample Bog_T0_2_FD_203319 | JGI IMG/M metagenome (GOLD analysis project Ga0302319, IMG submission 203319) | Peat permafrost microbial communities from Stordalen Mire near Abisko, Sweden - Bog_T0_2 | ecosystem: Environmental > Terrestrial > Soil > Wetlands > Peat | place: Sweden: Abisko, Stordalen Mire... | reverse complement strand
AGCGAGATTGAGCACGCGGTTCACGTCGGCGGTCAGCTCGGCAAGCTGCCACTGCTCGGCGAACGCCTTGGAGGGGATGCGGCGGCCAACCATCTCGCCGATGATCTCGGCGCGCATTTCGTCCACGGTCTCGGAGACGTCGTCCGCCTTCATGAATTCCTTGCGCTGCGCATAGACTTCCTTGCGCTGCGCATTCATCACGTCGTCATAGCGCAGCACGTTTTTGCGGGTCTCGAAGTTGCGTGCCTCGACCTTCTTCTGCGCCTTCTCCAGCGCCTTGTTGATCCACGGGTGGACGATCGCCTCCCCGTCCTTCAGCCCGAGCCGCTTCAGCATCCCGCCCATCCGGTCGGAGCCGAAGATGCGCATCAAATCGTCTTCCAGCGACAGGAAGAAGTGCGAGCGCCCAGGATCGCCCTGCCGGCCCGACCGGCCGCGCAACTGGTTGTCGATGCGCCGCGCCTCGTGACGCTCGGTGCCGACCACGAACAGGCCGCCGGACCGCTTCACCCGTTCATGCGCGGCATCCACCTCGGCGCGAATCGCCGCCTCGCGCGTGGCGCGCTCGGCGGGGTCGGTTATGGCCGCCAGTTCCAGCTTGATCCGCATATCGACGTTGCCGCCGAGTTTTATGTCGGTGCCGCGGCCGGCCATGTTGGTTGCGATCGTTACCGCCCCCGGCGCGCCGGCCTGGGCGATGATGGTCGCCTCCTGCTCGTGGAACCGCGCGTTCAGCACCGCGTGCGGGATGCGCTCCTTCTTCAGGATGCCGCTGAGCTGTTCGCTTTTCTCGATCGAGGTGGTGCCGACCAGCACCGGCTGTCCGGCCAGCCGGCTTTCCTCGATCAGCTTCGCCAGCGCGGCGTATTTCTCCGCCGCGGTGCGGTACACCTCGTCGTCCTCGTCCTTGCGGACGCAAGGGACGTTGGTGGGGATGTCCACCACGTCGAGCTTGTAGATTTCGTTGAACTCGTCGGCCTCGGTCATCGCCGTGCCGGTCATGCCGGACAGCTTCGGATACAGGCGGAAGTAGTTCTGGAACGTGATCGAGGCGAAGGTCTGGTTTTCCGCCTGGACCTCGACGTGCTCCTTCGCCTCCAGCGCCTGGTGCAAGCCGTCGGAGAAGCGCCGGCCTTCCATCATGCGGCCGGTGAACTCGTCGATCAGAATGATCTTGCCTTCGCGGACGATATAATCGACGTCGCGCGTGTACATCGTGTTGGCGCGCAGCGACTGGTGCACATGGTGCACGACGGAAATATTGAAAATGTCATACAGATTGCCTTCGGTCAGCACCCCCGCCTGCCGAAGCATCTCCTCCACCTGCTCCGACCCTTGCTCCGTCAGCGCCACGGTGTTGAACTTTTCTTCCTTTTCGTAGGTCTCCGGGTCCTGCACCAGCTCCTTCACCACGATGTCCACCTGGCGGTACAGGTCGGAGCTGTCCTCAGCCGGGCCGGAGATGATCAGCGGCGTGCGGGCCTCGTCGATCAGGATGCTGTCCACCTCGTCCACGATCGCGAAGAAGAAGTCGCGCTGGACCATGTCCTCCAGCCGGTACTTCATGTTGTCGCGCAGGTAGTCGAAGCCGAACTCGTTGTTGGTGCCGTAGGTGATGTCGGCCATGTAGGCGGCGCGGCGCTCGACATCCTCCAGCCCGTGCACGATCACGCCGACGTCCAAGCCGAGGAAGCGGTAGATCTGGCCCATCCACTCGGAGTCGCGGCGCGCCAGGTAGTCGTTCACGGTAACGATGTGCACGCCCTTGCCGGCGAGCGCATTGAGATAGACGGCCAGGGTGGCGACCAGGGTCTTGCCTTCGCCGGTCTTCATCTCGGCGATCCGGCCGTCATGCAGCACCATGCCGCCGATCAGCTGCACGTCGAAATGCCGCTGGCCGAGCGTGCGCTTGGAGGCCTCCCGCACCGCGGCGAACGCCTCGGGCATCAGTTCGTCGAGCGTCGCGCCCTCCGCAAGACGCTGGCGGAACTCGACGGTCTTGGCCCGCAGCGCCTCGTCCGACAGGGCGACGAAGCTGGGCTCCAGGGCATTGATCTCCGGCACGCGGCGCTGGTACGCCTTCAGCGAGCGGTCGTTGGAGGTGCCGAAGATGGCGCGGGCGATCGAAGCGAACATGCAAAACCTTCCGGCGGTGGCCCCGACGGCCGGACGGGGCCGGAGCCAGGCACGGCTCAGATAGGACCCGTACGGGCGCTGGTCAACGACGGGCCGAAAACGGGGGCGGTCGGGGGCGAGTGTACCCGCGTGCGGTCCGACGTCTCGTTGACGCTCCGCTGATCCCGAAACGGTCGGCCGGACAGGCTGTTGTCCACCAGCGAAAGCTGTTAGTCGGAGCCCGATAGCCAATACGGGGTAGTGATGCTGCATTTCGCCAGGGCTTCGGCCCGCCTGACGTCTGTTTCCATGGCCGCGCTGGCCCTGTCCTTCGGCGTGGCGCTGGCCCAGGCCGCGCCGCCGGCGGCCGCGCCGGCCCCGGCCCAGGGCGACCCGGTCCTGGCCAAGGTGAACGGTCAGCCGATTCACATGAGCGACCTGAAGGACGCCGCCCAGACCCTGCCGCCGAACGCGCGGGGCATGCCGGAGCAGGTGCTGTTTCCGATGCTGCTCGACCAACTCATCGATGGGAAGGCGCTGTTGATCGAGGCGCGCAAGAGCGGGCTCGACAAGGACCCCGACGTGCAGCGCCAGATGAAGGCGGCCGACGACCAGGTGCTGCAGAGCGCCATGCTGAGCAAGCAGGTCGGTCCGTCGATCACCGAAGCCGCGGTGAAGGCCCGCTACGACCAGGACATCGCCGGCAAGCCGGGCGCCGAGGAAGTCCACGCGCGGCACATCCTGGTGGACAACGAAGCCGACGCGAAGAAGATCATCGCCGACCTGGGCAAGGGTGGCGACTTCGCCGCGCTGGCGAAGCAGTACAGCAAGGACACCACCGCGGCAGCGCAGGGCGGCGATCTCGGCTTCTTCAAGAAGGACGAGATGGTGCCGGAATTCGCCACCGCCGCCTTCGCGCTGCAGCCCAACCAGGTCTCGCCGACGCCGGTGCACACCCAGTTCGGCTGGCACGTGATCCAGGTGCTGGAGCGTCGTCAGGCCCCTGCCCCGACCTTCGAGCAATCGCAGGACGAGCTGCGGCAGAAGCTGATCCATGATGGGGTCAAGAAGGCGGTGGCGCAGGCCCGGGCCGACGTGACGGTGGAAAAGTTCAACCCGGACGGCACGCCGGCCGCGGCGGCTCCGCCGGCGAAGTAGCCGGCACCGGGACCGATCGCAGCTTGGAGGGCTGACCGTGGCGGATGCCGTCGTCTCGCCGCTGGCCGTTGGGTTGCCGGATCTACCGCCGCTGGAGGGCGTCCGCCTGGGCGCCGCCGCGGCGGGAATCCGCTACCAGGGCCGCACCGACCTCGTGATGCTGGAACTGCCGCCGAAAACGACGGCGGCCGGGGTGTTTACCAGCAACAAATGCCCCGGCGCGCCGGTGGATTGGTGCCGGTCGGCGCTCAAGGGCGGCCGGGCGCGGGTCGTGGTGGTAAATGCGGGCAATGCCAACGTGTTCACCGGCGCGGCGGGGCGGGCCGCCTGCGCCGCCACCGCCGAAGCCGCGGCGGCGCTGGCCGGCTGCAAGCCGAAGGAGGTGTTCGTCGCCTCGACCGGGGTGATCGGCGAGGTCCTGCCGCATGAGCGGCTGATCGCCGCGTTGCCTGCGTTGCAGGAGACGCTGCGGGCGGACGGCTGGGCGGATGCCGCGCGCGGCATCATGACCACCGACACATTTCCCAAGGCGGCGACCCGGACAGCGCGAATCGGTGACGCCGCGGTGCGCATCACCGGCATCGCCAAGGGCAGCGGCATGATCGCGCCGGACATGGCGACCATGCTGTGCTTCGTCGCGACCGACGCGAAGATCCCGGCGGAGGCGCTGCACCGGCTGCTGAAGCGGGGCGTGGACCGGAGCTTCAACTGCACGACGGTCGATTCGGACACGTCCACGTCCGACACCGTGCTGCTGTTCGCCACCGGGCAGGCGAAGCATCCGCGCGTACCGGCCGAGGGCGGCAAGTTGCTCCGCGACTTCGCCCGCGCGCTGGACGAAGTGCTGCTCGACCTGGCGCTGATGGTGGTGCGCGACGGAGAAGGCGCGCGGAAGTTTGTGCGCATCGACGTGACCGGGGCGGTGACGGCCCGGTCGGCCAAGCGGGTGGCGCTGTCGGTGGCCAATTCGCCGCTGGTGAAGACGGCAATCGCCGGCGAGGACGCCAACTGGGGCCGCATCGTGATGGCGGTCGGGAAGGCGGGCGAGCCCGCGGACCGCGACCGCCTGTCGATCGCCGTGGGCGGGGTGTGGATGGCCCGCGACGGCGGCGTGGTGCCCGGCTACGACGAGACGCCGGTGGTCGCGCACATGAAGGGCCTGGAGGTGGTGATCGCCATCGATCTCGGGCTGGGCAAGGGGCGCGCCACGGTGTGGACCTGCGACCTGACGCACGGCTACATCGATATCAACGGGTCCTATAGATCCTGAAGGGGTCCTACATATCCTTAAATGTCTGCCGTGCGCGTTTGTAAGGTGGCAGGACACCCTTGCGTTGATCTCGCGGGAGGCCGCTGGCGGATCAGCGCCTTGACGTTGACCCAGCCAGGATCGGACAAAAAGCTGCGGCGGTCGGGTGAGAGGTCGGCGCCAGGCATGAGTTAACCTTGAAAACCGCCAAAGGTTTTTCAAGGTTATGCGGCCTTCCTGGAAAATCCAGTTCTCTCTTTTTAGTTTGGCGAACGGCAGGCGGCAGGCGCTCCCGGTTGGTTGGCTCGTTGTACGCAGTTCACTTGGAATCAAGGCCGCCGCCCGAATCCTGGTTCGGATCGATCGTGAAGGGCAATTATCGCCCGCCCGACCCGCCATCCCGGCGGGACGCAAAGCCGCATCGAAGCCCCGGGGCAAGGCCAATCGCCGCCCCCCCCCTCTGCCCCCGCCGCCTCATGCCGCAACCCGCCCGCGCTCTCCAGCGTCATCCCGCACGGCGCTCAGGAACCGATCGACCTCGACCCGCAGCGTCTCAGCCTGCTGCCCAACCGCCTCGGCGCCGGTCAGCACGTCACGGCTGGCGTCGCCGGCGTTGCCCGCGGCGCCGACCACCGCCTGCATCGCGCCCACCGTCCGGTCCGTCTCCGCCGCAACCATCTGGATACTGGCGGCAATCTCGCGCGTGGTCGCGCTCTGCTCCTCCACCGTCGCCGCGATGGCGGCGGTCACTTCGTCCATCTTGCCGATGATCGACGCCACCCTGTCCATCACCGCGATCGCATCGTGGCTGGCCTCGCGGATCGAGGCGATCTGGCCGCCGATCTCCGCCGTGGCCTTCGCGGTCTGCGCCGCCAGCGACTTCACCTCGCCGGCGACCACAGCGAAGCCCTTGCCGGCTTCCCCGGCGCGCGCCGCCTCGATCGTCGCGTTCAACGCCAACAGGTTGGTCTGGCCGGCGATGTCGCTGATCAGGTGCACCACATCGCCGACGCGGGCGGTGGCCTCGGTCAGGCCCTGCATGGTGCCGTGACTGGCGGCGGCCTTATCCACCGCTTCGCGCGCCACCTGCGCCGCCGAGGCCGCCTGCCGGGCGATTTCCTCCACGCTGGACGTCATCTGCTCGATCGCCGCGGCCACCGAGGTCAGATCGCGCGACGATTTCGCGGCCCCGGCGGCGGTGTCCGACGCCTGGTCGTGCGCGCCGCCGGCGGCGGCAGCCATCGTGTCGGCGGCCCGGCGCATACCCTCGGCCGACGCAGCCAGCGCCGCCATGATCCCGGTCGCCGAGGCGCCGAACGCCTGCGTTTGGCGATCCATCGCAACCCGCCGGTGTTCTTTTGCGGCGGCCTCGGCGGTCTGTTCGGCGGACAGGCGGTCGGTGGCGATGGCGTTCTGTCGGAACACCGCCACCGTCCCGGCCATTGCGCCGATCTCGTCGGCATAGGGCTGCGGCGGGATCTCCACCGAACGATCGCCCTCGGCCAGGCGCTGCATGGCCGCCGTCATGCGGATCACCCGCCGGCTGACGATGCGTCCGAAGATCGCCCAGATGGTCAGCACCATCAGCACGGCGCCCAGCACGCCGGCCGCCGCGACCTCGACCAGCAGCCAGCGCAGCGCGGCGAACTCGGCCGCGGTGGACAGGCTGGTGGAGAACACCGCGATCACCTGGCCATCGGCCAGGCCCATGTTGGCGCCATGGCAAATGTGACACGATTGCTGTTCGGCCCCGCCGCTGACCCCGAGCACGATGGGCAGGCTGTAGCGGTAGGCGCCATCGACGAACCGCGAGACCGGTCGGCCGGTGCGCATGGCCTCGTCATCGATCGCATCCTGCGCGACCTTGGGCGCCCGCTGCGCGCCCGTGCGCGCCATATAGGCGGCGACCTTCGGGCTCCAGACGCTCCAGACCTTGCCGGGGTAGTCCTGGTTGCGGCGCTCAAACCACTGGTTGAACACGCTGATGGCGACGTTGTTGGCATCGGTCAGCCGCCGCTCCATCACGCTGACGACCAGCGCGTGCATGGAACCGAGTTCGTTTTCCGCAAAGCCGTGCATCTTCTGTTCGACCTTGGCGTATTCGAACCAGGCCACGAGAACAACGACGCCGACCGCAAGCCCGAGGACACCGAAGCCGGTGATCATCATGAAACGGGTTTGCAGGCCCAAATTCTTCCACCAACGGGTCACGAGACGTCTCCAGTCTGTCTTGCGCAGCAGGAGTGACGCGCGGACCGGGAGCATCGGGACGAGGGATGAACATTCCGTAACGTAAGCGCCACACCGCGGCGCTCGGCTGCAAGCCGCGGTGTGGCGCTTACGCCCTGCGGCCCGGCGCTTTCGGCTGCCGCCGCGCGGCTGCCAGCATGCTCCGCAGACCGGCCATGCGCGTTGCGCCGGTTCCATGCAGCGTGGCGATCATCCCCGCCGCCAGACCGACATCCGGCGCATAGTCCAGATGCAGGCGGAACGACCGCCGGACCCCGACCGTCTTCACCACGGTCATCTCCAATAGCCCCTCGGTGCCGCGGGTCAGGCCGAACCCGCTGCGGCCGCGGCCGCCGAACGGCAGGCGCGGATCGGCCGTCGGCACAATCACATCGTTGATCACCACGCTGCCGGCCGCGATCCGTCCCGCAAGCGCCAGGGCGTCCGCCTCCGGCCCGAACACCGCGGCGCCGAGCGCATACGGACAGCGCCCGGCCGCCGCCAAGGCCTCCGTCATGTTCGCCACCGGCACGATGGCGAGCACCGGCGCCATCAGGTCCGCCTGCAGCAGCGCCATCTCGGGCGAGGCGCCGGCGACCACGATCGGCGGCACGCCCTCCGCCCCCGGCCGCGCCGAAACCCGCGCACCCCGTGCGGCGGCGTCATCCAGCAGCGGGATCAGGCGTGCCAGCGGTCCGGCGGCCACCGGCACCGGCGGGATGGCGGGCAGCAGTGCCGCCAGCGCCGCTTCCAGCGCGGGCGCTGTCTCGTGCGCCACGAACACACGGCGGGGCGCAATGCAGGTCGCGCCGCCGTTTAATTGCAGCCCATACGCGAGGCAGCGCGCGACCAGCGCGATCTCGGCGCCGGGCAGCACGAACACCGGGTCGTTGCCGGACAACTCCATCGTGCAGGGGGTCAGCGTCTCGGCGGCGGCACGCAACACGGCCTGGCCGGTCGCCGCGGCGCCGGTCAGCACAATCCGGTCGAAGCCGGCGCGGCTGGCGGCAGCCCCGGTCTCCGCATCCTCATCAAGCAGTGCCAGCACGCCATCGGGCAGGCCGGCCTCCTGCAGCAGCCCCACCAGCGCGGCGAGCGGTTCAGTTCCGCCCGGCGCCGGCTTGGCGCACACCGCATTGCCGGCGGCCAGCGCTTGCAGGATCTGCACCCCGGGCAGCATCAGCGGGTAGTTGGACGGCGCCAGGATCAGCACCACGCCGCAGGGCTCTCGGAGAATCGTAGCCCGGGTGCCGGTCAGCCAGAGCGGCCGGCCGAGCCAACCCAGTCGCCGCGGCGCCAGCAGGGCAGGGGCCTCGCGCTCCAGGAACCGCGCCGCTTCGGCCAGCGGCAGGACCTCCGCCATCAGCGTGTCAACGACCGGACGCCGGTCCGCCAGCGTCCCAGCCAGCGCGATCGCCCGCGCCGCCATCAGCCGGCGAGCCCGCCGCAGCACCGCCAGCCGCTCGCGCAACGCGACGTTGCGCCATCCGGCCGCCGCGAGCCGCGCCGAGTCCAGCGCCGCCGTCACCGTCGCAAGCCGTTCCGTGATTGCGTCCATTGGCCTCGAACCCATGACAAGATGGGAGATCCGTCCCATGTGCCCGTTGCAGAAGGCTTTGCAAAGGCGGCGACACGGATGGTTCAGTATGGGATCGTTGGGCATCACGAGGGAGCGCCGATGCGTGGCTGAGGAAGACCCCATCAGGGCGCGATCGCCCATCATTTTCGTCCTGCTGTGCGCCTACATGCGCCGCTATTTTTTGCGAGATTTCCGGGCGCTGCGCGTGTCCGGCGACGTGCCGGCGCCGTCCGGGAAGCCGCTGATCCTGTTTACCAACCACCCGTCCTGGTGGGACCCGGTGGTCATGATGCTGATCAGCTCGTTGCTGTTCCCGGGACGCAAGAGCTACGCGCCGATGGACGAGGCCGCACTCGGCAAATATCGCATTTTCCGGCGCATCGGCGTGTTCGGCATCGCGCCCGGCGCGCGCGGTGCGGCGCGGTTCCTCCGCACCTCGACGCGCATCCTGGAGGACCCGGACGCGCTGCTGTGGGTCACCGCCGAGGGCGCTTTTACCGACGTGCGGGTGCGCCCGGTGCAGCTGCGAGCCGGCGTCGCGCATGTGGCGCGCCGGGTGCCGGACGCCGTGGTGCTGCCGCTGGCGATCGAATACACGTTCTGGAACGAGCGGCGGCCGGAAGCGCTGGTGCGATTCGGCCGGCCGGTGGTGCGTCCGGACGATAACAGTGTGGCCGGCTGGTCCGCCGCGTTGGAATCCGAACTGGAGCAGACGATGACGGCGCTGGCGGACGACGGCATGGCACGCGATCCGGCACGGTTCCGCACCGTGGTGCGTGGCGCCGACGGCATTGGCGGCATCTACGATCTCTGGCGCCGGCTGCGGGCCATGGTCACCCGCCAGCCGTTCGACCCGAGCCACGACGGGTCCGGCCGGTCAGCTTTGCCGACGACGAGATGATCATCGCGTCCATCGCGCTGGGGCTGGCGGCGTTGCCGCTTGGTCTGTGTCTGCTGAACTTGCCGTTCTACCGGACGCCGGTGCTGGCGAAAGGGCGCCCTGCTGTCTCGGTGCTGATCCCGGCGCGCAACGAGGAGGCGAATATCGCCGACGCGGTCGGCTGTGTGCTCGCCAGCGAAGGGGTCGAGCTGGACCTGGTGGTCCTGGACGACCACTCCACCGATGGCACCGCGGCGATCCTGGCGTCGATCGCCGATCCGCGGCTTCGGGTGGCCCTGGCGCCGCCGCTGCCGCCGGGTTTCGTGGGCAAGCAACATGCCTGTGCGTCGCTGGCGACCCTCGCGCGCCACGATATCATGGTGTTCGTCGACGCCGACGTGCGGCTGGCGCCCGACGCCATGTCCCGCATGGCCGGATTCATGCAAGCCAACCGCGTGGGCCTGGCGAGCGGCGTGCCGCTGCAGGAGACCAGGACCTGGGCCGAGGCGCTGCTGATCCCGCTGATTCATCTGGTGCTGCTCGGTTACCTGCCGATGGCCGCCATGCGACTGTCCGCGACTCCGGGCCTCGGCGCCGCGTGCGGGCAAATCATGGTGGCGCGGCGGGAAGACTACGTGCGCGCCGGCGGGCACGCGGCGATTCGCGGCTCAATGCATGACGGCGTGACCCTGCCGCGCGCGTTCCGTCGCGCCGGGATCATGACCGGCCTGTTCGACCCGACCTCGTTTGCCCGCTGCCGGATGTATGGCTCGGCGCGCGAAGTGTGGGACGGGTTGGGCAAGAACGCGACCGAGGGCATGGCGACGCCGGTCGCGCTGCCGGTCTGGACCGTGCTGCTGGGCGGCGGCCACGTGCTGCCGGCCGTTCTGATGGTCGTCGCTCCCAGCACGCTGGCGGCCGTCGCGCTGGCCTGTTCGATCGGGCTCCGGCTGGTGCTGGCCAGGCGCTTCGGCCAGCCGGTGTTGAGCGCTGTGCTAAATCCGGTGGGCGTCGCGGGGTTCCTGGTGATCCAGTGGGCGGCACTGATCCGCGCCCGCCGCGGCCGTCCCTCGATGTGGCGGGGCCGCGCGTATCCGGCGCAATGATCCGGACGGGACATACAGCGGTAAACGTACAGCGGTAGGGTGGATCAGAAGCGCCATCCACCGCTTGCGGAGCGGCTTGCGGCACCGGTGGATGGCGCTACGCTGATCCACCCTACGATTGCGTAGATCACCTGCAGCCGCCAAAAGGACGCAATGGCCACCGCCCCAACTGATACCGTCCTCGCGCTGCTGCAACGCGGCTCCGATGCAGCCCCCGCGATCGGCGCCCCTGGCCGGCCCTGGTTGACGCACAGTGGGTTGCGCAACCTTGCCCACCGCACCATCGAGGATCTCAACCGGATCGGTATCGGGCGCAACGATCGTGTCGCGCTGGTCCTGCCGAACGGGCCGGAGGCAGCGGCGTCCTTCGTGACGATCGCCTGCGCGGCCACCACCGCGCCGCTGAACCCAGCCTACAAAGCGGAGGAATTTGCGTTCTATCTGTCCGACCTGAACGCCAAGGCGCTGGTGGTCATGGCCGGCGCGGACACCCCGGCACGTGCGGTCGCGGCCGAGCGCGGCATCCCCGTCGCGGAACTGGTGCCCGAGACGGACGGGCCGGCCGGTGCCTTTGTGCTGAAGCCGGACGGCCAACCCGCCAGGCCCCCCGCCCATCCAGGCGCGGCGCAGGCGGACGATGTGGCGTTGGTGCTGCACACCTCCGGCACCACGTCCCGCCCGAAAATCGTGCCGCTGAGCCAGGTCAACATCACCGCCTCGGCTGCCAACATCGGCGATACGCTGGCGCTGACCCCGGATGATGTCTGTCTCAACATCATGCCGCTGTTCCACATCCACGGTCTGATCGCGGCAACGCTGTCCAGCCTGGCCGCCGGTGCCGCGGTGTCGTGCTCACCGGGCTTCAACGCCTTCCGCTTCTTCACCTGGTTCAACGAGGTGTGGCCCACCTGGTATACCGCGGTTCCCACCATGCACCAGGCGATCCTCGGCCTCGCGCCGCGCAACGCCGTGGCGATCGCTGCGGGGCGGCTGCGCTTCATCCGGTCGTCGTCGTCCTCGCTGCCGCCGCAGGTGATGACCGCGCTGGAGGAAGCCTTCCATGTCCCGGTAATCGAATCCTACGGCATGACCGAGGCCGCGCATCAGATGGCCTCCAATCCGCTGCCGCCACGTCCGCGCTACCCTGGGTCGGTCGGCGTCGCGGCCGGTCCGGAGATCGCCATTATGGACGAGGCGGGCGCCCTGCTGGCGACCGGCGAGACCGGCGAGGTGGTGATCCGCGGCCGCAACGTTACCGCCGGCTACGAGAACAATCCGGACGCCAACGCAAGCGGGTTCACGCATGGCTGGTTCCGCACCGGCGACCAGGGGTTGCTCGACGCGGCCGGCTATCTGCGGCTGACCGGCCGGCTGAAGGAATTAATCAACCGCGGCGGGGAAAAGATCAGTCCGATCGAGGTGGACACGGTGCTGATGGACCACCCGGCGGTCGCCCAGTGCCTGACCTTCGCCATGCCGCACCCGATGTTGGGCGAGGAGGTCGCCGCCGCCATCGTCCTGCGCGACGGCGCGACGGCGAAGGACACCGAGCTGCGCGAATTCGCCGGCACGCGCCTCGCGGCGTTCAAGGTGCCGCGCAAGATCGTCTTCCTGAGGGAGATTCCGAAGGGCGCGACCGGCAAGCTGCAGCGGATCGGGCTGGCCGAGAAGCTCGGCATCACCGGATGAAGGTCGCGATCTTCGGCGCCGGGGCGATCGGCGGGTTCCTCGGGGTGAAGCTGGCCGCCGCTGGTGCCGACGTGACCTTCATCGCGCGCGGACCGCACCTGGCGGCGATGCAGGCGAACGGTGTGCGGCTGGTCAGCGGCGGCGAGACGCTGACGGTTCATCCGCGCTGCGTGGCCAATGCCGATCAGGCTGGGGTCCAGGACTATGTGTTCATCACCCTGAAGGCGCATTCGCTGCCGGCCGCCGCGCCGCAAATCGCGCGGCTGATGGGGCCGGACAGCGCGCTGGTCACTGGGATCAACGGCGTCCCCTACTGGTATTTCTACGGCCTCGATGGGCCGTTCCGGGATCGCCGCGTGGCCAGCGTCGATCCCGACGGGACGCTGTGGGACGTGCTGCCGCCGCGTCAGGCGATCGGCTGCGTGGTTTACCCCGCGGCCGAGGTCGTCGCGCCCGGCGCCATCGAACACAGCTATGGCGACCGATTCACCCTTGGCGAGCCGGACGGCAGCCGCTCGGCGCGGGTCGAGGCGCTGGCAAAGCTGATCGTGGCGGCGGGGCTGAAGGCGCCGGTGCGCCCGCGTATCCGCGACGAGATCTGGGTCAAGCTGTGGGGCAACCTGGCGTTCAACCCGGTCTCCGCGCTGACCGCCGCGACGTTGGACCGTCTCACCGGCCAGGACGATCTGCGGACGCTGTGCCGCGGCATGATGCTGGAGGCACAGGCGACGGCGGAGGCGCTGGGCGTGCGCTTCGCCATCGACGTGGACAAGCGAATCGCCGGGGCGGCGGAGGTCGGCGCGCACAAGACCTCCATGCTGCAGGACCTGGAACGCGGCCGGCCTATGGAGATCGACGCGCTGCTGGGCGCCGTGGTGGAACTGGGGGATTTGGTGGGCGCACCGATGCCCCTGTGCCGCGCCGTGCTGGCCCTGGTGCGGGAGCGGGCGCGGCAGGCAGGGTGCTACCGGTCCGCCTGATCGCCTTGGACGGCGCGAGCATCGGCAACCCGGCAGGCTCCGATTTGGGCCAGAGCGCAGGCGGCAGTGCGAAGGTCGGGGGGGGTGGCGGCGGGCAGAGCGGCAGCGGCGCCGCCAGGGTCGCCAGTGGTGGCGGCGGCCAGAGCGGAGGTGGTGGCGCCAAGGTCGTCGTCGTCGGGCGCCATTCAAGTGGCAACAATGGCGCCAATAGCGGCGGCGACGGCGCGTACGATAGCGGCCTGTTCTCCGAGAACGAGAACGCCTTATTCTCCGAAGACGAGGCAGTCTCCGCGGTCGACGCGTACACTGGGGACGCCTTCTTCGAGTTGGCCTCGCCCCTCGCCGAATCGGTCCTGGTTAACGCGCAGCCCGCAAGCGCGTCTGCGCCGGAACCGGAAAGCCTCGGTCTTCTCGGCACCGGCCTGGCCTGTCTCGGTCTGCTGCGGCGTCGGAAGTCCGCATGGCGCGGTGGAGGACAGCACGTTCGCCGGGTGTGGCGATAGCGCAACAGTGTGGCGGTAAATCGGTCGCCATCGATCGAAACCATTCAACCCAGCCGTATCATATTGTAACGTCATCCATTGCCGATTCGGAGCGTGGGCATGGCGTTCGCACGTGAGCTGAAGCGCAGGCTGAAACCATTGATTTGGCCGGCCCTGTTCCTGGCCGTCGCCGGTTACTTCGGCTGGAACGCGACGCAGGGCGATCGTGGGCTGCGGGCCTACGTGCAACGGGAAGATCTGTTGAAGCAGGTCGAGGCGGCCCAGGCCGATGCGCTGGCCGAGCGCGATATGTGGGAGCGGCGGGTGATGGGGCTGCGCGCCAGCCATCTCGACGCCGACACGCTGGACGAGCGGTCCCGCGCGATGCTCAACCTCGCCGACCCGACCGACGTGGTGGTGCCGTATCCGCAGAAGGACCGCCTGTTCTAGCGAAGTCCCGCTGAACCGCGGTCTCCGCCACGGCCTGCGTGGCCCAGGCGAGCGAGCGTCGCCCAACTCCATATACATGGCCTCGTCCCCGCTGCGCACGGCTTATCCGTCCTGCGTCTTTCGGAAATATTTGACACTCGATAAGTGACGGGTTACACAGCGGGGCCGCGATAAAACGATTTCGCCCTAAGGGGCTGGCGCGGTTTTACCAATCCGCGGACACACGAGGGATCAACGCGCAGCATGCGGCTTGGCTACGCATCGTGCTCACCTCGCTCGCTGGGGCAATCCACCCTGGGGATATGAACCTTCCCGGCTACCGGCTTCACCAGCTCAAGGGCGACCGCAAGGGACGGTGGGCGGTTTGGGTATCCGGCAATTGGCGGCTGGTAGGAAAGGAACGCGAGATGGATATGCACAATCCGGCACATCCGGGCGAGGTGATCCGGGAAGCATGCCTCAAGCCGCTCGGTCTGACAGTTACGGCGGCTGCCGATGGCCTTGGTGTGACGCGAAAGGCGCTGTCCGACCTCCTGAATGGGCATAGCGGCGTGTCGCCTGACATGGCGATCCGGCTGGAAAAGGCCGGATGGAGCACCGCTGAGTCCTGGTTGCGGATGCAAATGCAGCGCAACCTGTGGGAGGCGCGCCAGCACGCGGACAAGATCAACGTGACGCGGTTTCCCGCGCTGCCTGTCTGTTCCGACGTAGACCTCGCATCATGACCGCAAGCTTATATCGTAACAAGTAACGATAACTTACTGAGCGTCTATCCAGACGCATGCCCCTTGCTCGACGCCCTCGAAACCTTCGCTGACGACGACGGCTGGAGGTGCCGGTCCGTCAATCCTCCACGCCCGGCCGGTTGTGCACCGCCATCATGGTGGCGGTCATCGTTGCCACCACGCGCTCGCCGTGTGGCGCCGGAACGGCCGCCTCGCCATCGCAGAACACCAGCGTCCGGCCGGACTTCACCACCCGCCCGCGTGCAATCAGCCGGTCGCCGCTGGCCGCCGCCACAAAGCTGATCTTGAACTCCACCGTCAGCACCCCGCGATCCGCCGGCATTCGCGACAGCGCCGCGTAACCGCAGGCGCTGTCCAGCACCGCGCTGACGATGCCGCCATGAAAGAAGCCATGCTGCTGCGATAGATCGTCCCGATACGGCAGCGCGATCTCGACCCGGCCCGGCGCGACCCGCGCGAGCGTCGCCCCCAACAACCCCATCGCGCCCTGACGCGCGAAACTGGCGCGGACCCGGTCCGCCGCCGCCGCCTCATCCACGCGGCACGGCGCCCCGCCGCCCGCCCGCCGGCCGCAGCGTGCGCCATGGATCGGGCATCGGGCCGGCGGACACCTCGATCACCGTCGGCACCTCCGCCTTCAGCGCCGTGCGCAGCGCCCCGCGCAGTTCCTCCGGCGAGGCAGCCTTCATTGCCAGCGCGCCATAGCCTTCCACCAGCTTCTGGAAATCCAGCTTGTGCGCGTCGGTCGCGATCTGCCGCCGGCCGGAGCGGTCGCGATGGATGCGCGGCGCATTGGCCTGGCCGTTGTCATTCAGCAACACCACCACGAACGGGATGCGGTACTGCACCGCTGTGGCGAGTTCCTGTGCGTTGCACAGGAACCCACTGTCGCCCGCCAGCGCCAGAACAGGGATTTCGGGCCGCGCCACTTTCGCCCCCAGCGCCGCCGCCACGCCCCAGCCAAGCGTGCCCTGATACCCCGGGGAGAGAAACGTCCGCGGCCGGTAGACCGGAAAGGTCATGCGGCCGACATAGCCAAGCTGCGTCGGCTCATCGACGAATACGCCGTCCTCGGGCAGTTCGGCGCGGATCGCTTCCAGATAGGCGATCTGCGGCCTCAGAAAGCTCAATTGCCGCGCCGCCTCGGCGTGCAGCCCCAACATTTCGTCGCGCCGCGACTCGCGTCGGCGGTTGTGCGACGGCAACGCATCCAGCAGCGCACCCAGCACCGCGGCCGCATCGCCGACGATGCCGAGTTCGGGCGCGGCGATGCGGTCCAACTCCTCGGCGTCCGCGTCGATGCGGACGATCTTGGTCGCATGGTCCACGCCCCACTGGGTGAGCTGCGTGCTCAACCGTGTGCCGACCGCGAGCACCACGTCGGTGTGCTCCCACAGCTTCTGGCCGACCACCATGTTGACGCAGAGCGGGTTGCGGCGATCCAGCACGCCCAGGCCCATGCGATGCGCCAGCACCGGCGCCTGTAACATCTCGGCAAGCGCGGTCACCTCGAAGCTGGCGTTCTGCGCGCCGCCGCCGACGATGATCATCGGATGCAGCGCGTCGCCGAGCAGCTTGGCGGCCTGCGCCACGGCGTCCAGGTCCACCAGCGGAGTTATCGGCACAGCGGCAGCCGGGATTTCGACCGGAGCGCCACGGGACAAAACGTCGACCGCGCATTCCAGCGCGGCCGGCCGGGAGCGGCCGGAGATCATCTGACGGAAAGCCTCGGTCACCTTCAGCGGCGCCTCGTGCGTCGCGCGGATGCGGTCGGCGTATTTGGTCAGGGTCCGCATGACGCCGAGCTGGTCGGGGATCTCGTTCGCCATCCCCAGGCTGCGCCCGATCGCCGCCGCCGGAATCTGCCCCACCATCGCCAGCACCGGCGCGTTCGCCGCATAGGCGGTGCTCAGTGCGCCGGTGGTATTGAGAAACCCCGGGCCGGGAACGACGGCGTAGACCGCGGGCTTGCCGGTCGCCATCGCGGCGCCGAGCGCCATGTAGGCGGCGCCTTGCTCGTGCCGGGTGTGGATCGCATGGATGATCGGTTCCGCGGCGTGCAACGCGTCGAACAAGTAGTCGCTCTGCACGCCGGGCAGGCAGAACACCGTGCTGACCCCGTTGCGGATCAACGTGCCGACGGCGGCCTCGCCGGTGGTCATGCGCTGGCTCACGGCGCGCTCTCCTTCGCTTGCGTCAGGCGGCACGCTAGGCACGCGGGGGAACGCGATCAAGCTGGGCCGGAGCGTCGCGGTATCCGCCAGGAGGCTTTTTTCATTGCGAATGCGCTTGACGCGGCGGCCGCCGGCCCTTAAACGCCGCCCCGGGTCACGCCCCCCCACCGGGGCGCTTCTCTTCTGAAAGGGAGAGCCGCAATGGCACTCGCCGCGAACAAGCCGGACACACGTCCCTCCAATCCCAATTTCTCATCAGGTCCTTGCAGCAAACGTCCCGGATTCTCCCTGGACGCGCTCGCTGGCGCCTTCCTCGGCCGCAGCCACCGGGCCAAGCAGCCCAAGGCGCGCATCGCCGAGGTCATCGACCGCTCGCGCGCCATCCTGGGCATGCCGGCGGACTGGAAGTTGGGCGTTGTCCCCGCTTCCGATACCGGCGCGGTCGAGATCGCGCTCTGGTCGCTGCTCGGCGCCCGCCCGGCCGATATCCTCGTGTTCGAAAGCTTCGGCGAGGGGTGGGCGACCGACGTCGTCAAGCAGCTCAAGCTGCCGGATGCGCGCGTGCTGACCGCGGATTACGGCAAGCTGCCGGACCTCGCCGCGGTCGATCCCACGCACGACGTGGTTTTCACCTGGAATGGCACCACCTCCGGCGTCCGCGTTGCGAACGCCGACTGGATCGCCGCCGACCGCGAGGGGCTGGCGATCTGCGACGCCACCTCCGCCGCCTTCGCCATGAAGCTCGACTGGGACAAGCTCGATGTCGTCACCTGGTCCTGGCAGAAGGTGCTGGGCGGTGAGGCCGCGCATGGCATGCTGGCGCTGTCGCCCCGCGCGGTCGCCCGGCTGGAATCCTACAAGCCGGCTTGGCCGCTGCCGAAGATCTTCCGCCTGACCAAGGGCGGCAAGCTGATCGACGGCATCTTCAAGGGCGAGACGATCAACACGCCCTCGATGCTGTGCGTCGAGGACGCGGTCGATGGTCTGCGCTGGGCCGAATCGGTCGGCGGCCTGGACGGGCTGATCGCCCGCACCGAAGCCAGCCTCGCCGCGGTCGCCGCCTGGGTTGAACGCACGCCGTGGGCGGACTTCCTCGCCGAAGCCCCTGCCACGCGGTCGTCCACTTCGATCTGCCTGAAGCTGGTCGCCCCCTGGTTCGTGGCGCTATCGCCCGACGGCCAGGCCGCTGCCGCCAAGCAGCTTGCTACGCTGCTGGAGAAGGAGGGCGTGGCCTACGACATCGCCTCCTATCGCGACGCCCCGCCCGGCCTGCGCATCTGGGCCGGTGCGACGGTTGAAACCAGCGATATCGACGCCCTGCTGCCGTGGCTCGACTGGGCCTACGCGACGGTTGCCGCCGAACACGCCCCGAAAGCCGCGGAGTAGCCCCCATGCCGAAAGTCCTTATCAGCGACAAGCTGTCCCCCGCCGCCGTCGAGATCTTCCGCCGGCGCGGCATCGAGGTTGACCTGAAGCCCGGCCTGGCGCCCGCCGATCTGCGCGCGATCATCGCGGACTATGACGGCCTCGCCATCCGCTCCAACACCAAGGTCACCCGCGAACTGTTGGAAGCCGCGACCAACCTGAAGGTCGTCGGCCGCGCCGGCATCGGCGTGGACAATGTGGACGTGAAATCGGCCACCGCGCGCGGCGTGGTGGTGATGAACACGCCGCATGGCAACACGATCACCACCGCCGAGCACGCCATCGCCATGATGTTCGCCCTGGCCCGGCAAATCCCCGAAGCGACGGTCTCCACCAAGGCCGGCAAGTGGGAGAAGAACCGGTTCATGGGCGTCGAGCTGACCGGCAAGACGCTCGGCCTGATCGGCTGCGGCAACATCGGCTCGATCGTTGCCGACCGCGCGGTCGGGCTGAAGATGCGGGTGATCGCGTACGATCCGTTCCTGGCGGAGAAGCGCGCGCTCAGCCTGGGCGTCGAGAAGGTGGAGCTGGACGATCTGCTTGCCCGCGCCGACGTCATCACGCTGCACACGCCGCTGACCGACTCGACCCGCAACATCCTGTCGCGCGAGACGCTGGCCAAGACCAAGAAGGGCGTGCTCATCATCAACTGCGCCCGCGGTGGCCTGGTGGACGAAGCGGCTCTGGCGGACGCGATCAAGTCGGGCCACATCGCCGGCGCGGCGTTCGACGTGTTCGAGGTCGAGCCCGCCAAGGACAGCCCGCTGTTCGGGCTGGAGAACGTGGTGGCCACGCCGCATCTGGGCGCTTCCACCGCCGAGGCGCAGGAGAACGTGGCGCTGCACGTGGCCGAGCAAATGAGCGACTTCCTGCTCACCGGCGCGGTCACCAACGCGATCAACATGCCGTCGCTGTCGGCCGAGGACGCGCCGCGGCTCAAGCCCTACATGGAGCTGTGCCGGCTGCTCGGCGGGTTCGCCGGCCAGCTGACCCACGCCAAGGAAGGCGTGATCCGCCGGGTGGCGATCGAGTTCGAGGGGCTGGTGGCGGCACTCAACACGCGCCCGCTGTCCACCGCGGCGCTGGCCGGCCTGATGTCGCCGATGATGGAAGGCGTGAACATGGTCAACGCCTCGGTCATCGCCCGCGACCATGGCATCGAGGTCGCCGAGACCGTGCATGATCGGCCAAGCGAGTACCAAACTCTGGTCCGCATCACCATCGAGACCGACAAGCAGACGCGCTCGATCGCGGGCACGCTGTTCGCCGGCTCCCGGCCGCGCATCGTCGAGATCAAGGGCATCAAGGTGGAGGCCGACTTCGCTCCGCACATGCTGTACGTGACCAACCTCGACAAGCCGGGGTTCATCGGCCGGTTCGGCGCGTTGCTCGCGGGCGAGGGGATCAACATCGCCACCTTCCACCTTGGCCGCGCAAGCCAGGGCGGCGACGCGATCTGCCTGGTCTCGCTGGACGAGCCGCTGCCGGAGCACGTGCTGGAAATGGTGCGGGCTCTGCCGCTGGTGGTGCAGGCGGCCGCTTTGGCGTTCTGACGAAAGACGACTGAGCGGTAGGGTGGACAAAAGCTTGCGCTGTCCACCACTGCCGCTCACCGCACGAGGCGGATGACGCGCCGCTGATCCGCCCGACGTTCCCAGGCCACATCTCGTGCACGCGGGGTGTGGCCTGCGGTGCGTGTTCGTCCTGCATCGTCGCGGGATCGAGGTGCGCTCCGCGATCTCCGGTAGCGGATGTCTGGCGTTTGCAACGTGGTATCACCTCCCGGCGAGTATCCCCATTTCCTGTGGATAAACCTGGGGAAAATCATCGCCGCATTCGCTGCCGGACCAATAGCTTCAGCAGCTTAGCCGAAATGCCCAAACATGAGGCATCCAAGCAAGCCATTGAAAACAAACCTCACTTTCTCGTGATCAGAGCGGAGTTGCGGCTTGCCGGGACGTTGGGCCGGCCGTTCTATGTTGAACCGTTATCTGTGGGTACTAATTGGCGAGCATCATCTGAAACAAGTCGCGTCATGGTTGATCATGCATCGCAGCAACTGCGTTGCGAAGGATGTTGACGGTCAAAGCGTCGCGACTTTTTTCTTTCCGCCGTTGATCGATCCACACGCGGGTCAATCGGTCCGGGCCGTTGCGGTTGACCGCGCCAGGGCCAGCTCCAGCGCCGCTGCCAGGGCGACTGAATGCGCGATCTGCCAGGGCTCGCTGAGGTGGTCGGGGGTGTCGAAAAACGCGGCGCGGGGGTAGCGGCTGCGGTTGGGCAACTCCAGGAACCCGGCACCGGTGGCGGCATACACCGCCCGGATCGCGGCGACTTCATCTTCCGGCAGTGGCGCGTCGGCGAACCCGGTGGGCCATCCGCCGATCGCCACAACCCCGTGCGCCCGCGCCCAGCGCAGGAATCTCGCGATGAGCGCCGTGCCGTAGCCGTCGCGGACTTGCGCGGCCGAAGGGTGCTGGGGCGTCATCGTCGCCAGCACCGGCTGGCTTGCCGCGCCCAGGGTCGGCGTGTGGCCGACATGGTCGCCCCAGGCGTTGCTGGTGCCGGTGACCGCCGCCCGCGGATCGTGGAACCCGCCGGTGACCAGAGCGCGCTCGATCAGGCTCATCAGCAGCGCACGCAGATCGAAGGCGAAGAACGCACCGGCCCACCGGTCCGGCAGGGACGCCAGCGTGGCGCGGTCGTGCCGCAGCATGATCGCGGCATCCGGCCCGGTCTCGGTCGCCGAGCGCGAGCGGACATACTGCGCCTCCTCCATCGGCAGGTACACCGCGTCGCCGGGCCGCAGCACCGCCTGCCAGCGGGCGAAGAGGTAATCCAGCCCGATCCCGACCGCGATGCCGCCGTTCACGCAGGGGCGGCCAACGATCGGCTCGATTGTCTCGCAGCGGTGCGAATAGGCGCCGTTTGACCCAGCCAGGATGACCAGCTTCGGCGACTCGACGGCGCCGGCGCGGGCCAGCCGCGCCTCGATCTGCTGCGCCAGGAACCCGAGCGCCAGCGGCCGGTCCAGCACCGCGCCGAACAGGGCGCCGTAGAGCACCAGGGACGCCAGGCAGGCGCCGGCCAGGCTGCGCATCAGAACTGGAAGTACAGGAACGGCGCCACCTTCGGCGCAAAGAACAGCGCCTGCAGTGTGAACGCGAAGCCGCCGACCAACGTCAGGCTGCGCGCCCGCTCCGAGAAGGCGTGCACATTGGGCAGCAGCAGCGCAATGCCCCAGCCCAATGCCAGGAGTGCCGACGCTTCGGGAAAGCTCAGGGTTCGTGCGTCGCCGAGGAAGCGCAGCACCGGCAACGGCGTGGCGATCGCCGCCAGCGCCGGCATCGCCCCGACGATCATCTGGGGCAGTGCCAGGCCGTTCAGCCCCGCCATCCCGCGCAGCATGGCGAGCGTGGCCTCCAGGGTCGCGGCACGAAACGGCACCCAGGCGACGATCACCGCCAGCAGAGTCAGTGCCCGGCCGCCGGGCACCCGCACGCCCGCGCGCCGGGCAGCATGGTGGATGATCAGGTAAAGCCCGTGCAGCCCACCCCACAGCACGAAACACCAGCCGGCGCCGTGCCACAGGCCGCCGAGCAGCATCGTCGCCATCAGGTTCCCCGTCCGCCGCATCGCGCCGCACCGGCTGCCGCCCAGCGGAATGTAGAGGTAGTCGCGCAGGAAGCGGCTGAGGGTGATGTGCCAGCGCTGCCAGAAGTCGGAAATGTTCCGTGCTTGATACGGCGAGTTGAAATTCAGCGGAAAGCGCACGTTCAGCATCCGCGCCAGCCCGATCGCCATGTCGGAGTAGCCGGAAAAGTCGAAATAAATCTGCAGCGCGTAGGCGAGCACGGCGTACCAAGCCTCGACCAGTGTCAGCGTCTCACCGTGCGCCGCCGCGTTGAAACCGACATCGGCCAGCGGCGCAAAGCCGTCGGCGAGCACCAGCTTCTTGGCCAGCCCAAGCAGGAAGAGTGTCAGCCCCACGCTCAGGTTGTCCGCGCAGGGGATTCCGACGCCGCGCGCCATGAATTGCGGGATGATCTCCCGCGGGCGGACGATCGGTCCGGCGATCAAATGCGGGAAGAACGTGACGAAGCACGCATAGGGCAGCAGCCCGGAATCGGTGCGCTCGCCTTGCGCGCTGTCCACGAGGAACATGATCTGCTGAAAGGTGAAGAAGCTGATGCCGAGCGGCAGGACGATGCCAAGCGGCGCCGCCCCCGGGGCCAGGGTGCCCAGCAGGAAGTCGGCATACTTGAACCAGCCGAGCAGCCCGAGATTCGCCGCCACGCCCGCGACCAGCCAGCGGCGCGCCGGACGCTGCCGGCCGGCGGCGGCCAGGCGCAGGATGCGTTGTCCGATCGCGTAGTTCACCGCCACCGAACCGCCCAGCAGCGGCACGAAGCGCGGGTCCCACCACGCGTAGAAGGCCGCGCTGGCGCAGGCCAGCTAGGTCAGCGCCCATCGCCCTCCGCCCAGCCGGCCGGCGCCGAAATAGCCGGCCAGGCAGAGCGGCAGGAACCCCAGGATGAAGATCGGCGCGTTGAACAGCATGGCGTGCGGCGCCAGTGTCGCTTGCCGGGCATAACGGGGCGTTAAGCTCGCATTGGTTGGACCTTTCCCGCGCTGGAATGAGCCGGTACGATCGATTCCGTGACCCGAGCACAAACCAACGGCGCTGCGACGTTCGACACGGTGGCCTGATCCAATGGACTGGCTGACCAATCCCGAGGTCTGGGCGAGCCTGCTTGCGCTGACGGCGATGGAGATCGTCCTCGGGATCGACAACATCGTCTTCCTGGCGATCCTCGTGGACCGGCTGCCGCCCGGCCGGCGGGCGAATGCACGGCGTATCGGGCTCGGGCTTGCGCTGATCGCGCGGCTGGCGCTGCTGACCGGGATCACCACGATCATGCGGCTGACGCAGCCGGTGTTCGAAGTCGCCGGCCAGGCGTTCTCCTGGCGCGACATCATCCTGATCGCCGGCGGTCTGTTCCTGGTCTGGAAGGGCACGACCGAAATTCACGGCCGCATCGAGGGCGAGGGCGCCCACCAGGCGCGCGACACCGCCGCGGCAAGCTTCGGCGCGATCATCGTGCAGATCGTGCTGATCGACCTGGTGTTCTCGATCGACAGCGTCATCACCGCGATCGGCATGGCCAACCAGCTTTGGATCATGATGGCCGCGGTGGTGATCTCGATCGGCGTGATGTTTGCCGCCGCCGGCCCGGTCGCGGGCTTTATCGAGCGTCACCCGACGGTGCGGATGCTCGCGCTGAGCTTCCTGCTGCTGATCGGCACCATGCTGGTGGCGGACGGGTTTGGCGCACACATCTCGCGCGGCTACATCTACGCCGCCATGGGGTTCTCGATGCTGGTGGAACTGCTCAATCGGCTGGCCGCCTTGCGCGGCGCGCGGCGGCGGCGGTGACGGCGGCCGGCGATGCGCGGCTGGACGGACCCATCGGAATGACCTGGACAAAGCAGGCCCTGCTTGCCGACCTCGCGGCCCAAGGGATCGCCTACGAGATAATCGAGCATCCGCCGGTAATGACGGTCGAAGCCGCCCGCTCGCACTGGGCGGCGCTGCCGGGCTTTGGCGCGAAGAACCTGCTGCTCAAGGATGCCGGCGGCCGGCTGTGGCTGGTGGTGCTGCCTGCCGAGGCGCCGGTGGACCTGAAGGCGCTGCCGGCGCGCATCGGCAGCAAGCGCCTGTCCTTCGCCCGGCCGCCCGATCTGGCCGCGACGCTGGCGGTGGAGCCCGGGTCGGTCACGCCGCTCGCCGTGGTGAACGACCGGGACCACCGCGTGACCGTGGTGTTGGCCGCCGAACTGGCCGGCGACGCGCTGGTCGGGGTCCATCCAATGGAAAACACCGCCACGGTCTCGTTGCGCGGCCGGGACCTGGTGCGGTTCCTGCAGCAGCACGGGCATGATCCGGCCATCCTGTCCCCCGCGTCGTGACCGCACCGGAAAGCCGCTGCACGCAGGTTCCGCTCCCCCCTGATACCTGATACCTGACGCCTCGCAATGAGTGACGACACCCCCAATCCGGCCCTGCTCCCCGCGGGCCTGCGCGATCTGCTGCCGCCCGACGCCGAGACCGAGGCCGCCGCCGTCGAGTCGTTGATGGACGTGTTCGCCGCGCACGGCTACCAGCGCGTCAAGCCGCCGCTGATCGAGTTCGAGGACAGCCTGTTGGCCGGCTCCGGCGCCGCGGTGGCGGAGCAGACGTTCCGGCTGATGGACCCGGACAGCCAGCGCATGATGGGGCTGCGCGCCGACACCACGCCGCAGGTGGCGCGAATCGCAACCACGCGCCTGGCGACGGCGCCGCGCCCGCTGCGGCTCGCCTATGCTGGCCAGTGCCTGCGGGTGCGCGGCAGCCAATTGCTGCCAGACCGCCAGATTGCCCAGGCGGGCATCGAGCTGATTGGCTGCGACAGCCCGGTGGCCGACGCGGAGATCGTGCTGGTCGGCGCGGAAGCGCTGGCCTCGGTGGGACTTACCCGGCTGAGTTTCGACCTGCTGCTGCCCACGCTGGTCCCGGTCCTGCTGGACGACGCCGGCATCAGCGGTCCCGCGCGCGCCGCGCTGGCCCGCGCGCTGGATCGCAAGGACGCGGCGGCGGTTGCGGCCCGTGGCGGGGCGCTGGCCCCCACGTTGACGGAATTGCTGCTGGCCGCCGGCCCGGCCGATCGGGCGCTGGCCGCATTGGAATCGGCCCGCCTGCCGGATGCGGCCCGCGACCTGGCCCGCCGGCTGGCCGAGGTCGTGGCGGCGATCCGCGCCCGGGCGCCGCACCTGCGCCTGACCATCGACCCGGTCGAATTCCGCGGACTGCGCTATCACACCGGCGTCTCGGTCACGATCTACGCGCCGGGGCGGCACGAGGAACTCGGCAGCGGCGGCCGCTACATCTGCGGCGAGGCGGAACCCGCGACCGGGTTGACGCTGTATCCCGACGCCGTGCTGCGCGCCGCGCCGCCGCGTCAGGCGAGACCGCGCGCCTACGTGCCGGCAAGCGCCAGCCACGACGCCGCGGCGGCGCTGCGCGACCAGGGGTTTGCCACCGTCGCCGCGCTCGCGCCGGCGGCGGCCGACGAGCCTGAGGCGCGCCGGCTCGGCTGCACCCACATTCTGCGCGACGGCGCCGCCATCCCGCTCGCGTCCCAAAAGCTGAAAGCCGGAGGCTGACCCATGGCCAATGTTGCCGTGATTGGTGCCCAGTGGGGCGATGAGGGCAAGGGGAAGGTCGTGGACTGGCTCGCCAGCCGGGCCGACATCGTCGTGCGCTTCCAGGGTGGCCATAACGCCGGCCACACGCTGGTGGTCGGCAACCAGACCTACAAGCTGTCGCTGCTGCCCTCAGGCCTGGTGCGCGGCAAGCTGGGCATCCTCGGCAACGGGCTGGTGATTGATCCCGAGGCGTTCCTGGCGGAGGTCGCCCGGGTCGCCGCGCAGGGCCTGAAGGTCACGCCGGAGACGCTGCGCATCGCCGACAACGCCGCGCTGATCCTGCCGCTGCACTCGGCGATCGACAACGCTCGCGAGACCGCGCGGGGCGACCGCAAGATCGGCACCACCGGGCGCGGCATTGGTCCGGCCTATGAGGACAAGGTGGCCCGCCGCGCCATCCGCGTCGCCGACCTGGCCGAGCCGGACACGCTGTCCTGGAAGCTCGACGAGCTGCTGCTGCACCACAACACGCTGCTGGCCGGGCTCGGCGCGCCCACCTTCGAGAAGCAGGCGCTGCTGGACCGGCTGCTGGCGCTGGCGCCGCAGATCCTGCCCTACGCCGAACCGGTGTGGGAACGGCTGGACGAGGCTCGCCGCCAGGGCCGCCGCATCCTGTTCGAGGGCGCGCAGGCGGTGATGCTGGACGTCGACCACGGCACCTATCCGTTCGTGACGTCCTCCAACACCGTCGCCGCCACCGCCGCCTCGGGCGCCGGGCTGGGGCCATCCGCGGTGGGGTTCGTGCTGGGGATCGCCAAGGCCTATTGCACGCGGGTCGGGTCCGGTCCGTTCCCGACCGAGCTGTCGGACGCCACGGGCACGCTGCTGGGCGACCGAGGCCATGAGTTCGGCACCGTCACCGGCCGCCGCCGGCGCTGCGGCTGGTTCGATGCGGCGCTGGTGCGGCAGGCGGTGAAGGTGGCCGGCATCCAGGGCCTGGCGCTGACCAAGCTGGATGTGCTGGACGGGTTGCCCGAGTTGAAGATCGGCGTGGGCTACCAAATCCGCGGCGAGCATTTCCGTCACCTTCCCGCCGCACCCGGCGCACAGGCCGCGGCCGAACCAGATTACGAGACGATGGAGGGCTGGGCCGGTTCGACCCGCGGCGCCCGCTCCTGGGCGGACCTGCCGGCGCAGGCGATCAAATACGTCCGCCGGATCGAGGAATTGGTGGAAGCGCCGGTCACGCTGCTCTCGACCAGCCCGGAGCGCGACGACACGATCCTGGTGCGGGACCCGTTCGAGGGGTGACTCGTCGGGGGACCCGCTGAGCTAATCGGTGCCGCATGGCTATCGAGATTTCGCATGAAATCGAAGTGCGCCTCGCTGAAGAAGCCCGGAGACAGGGTATTTCCGTAGACGCACTATTGCAGCGGCTCATGAGCGAACGTGCGGCGTTGCCCCCTGGCGCTCAACCCAGTCCCGAGCTGCCCGTCTGCATCTTGGCGGCATCGGTCCTCTCCACCGCCGCGACATCTACGACGATGCCGGTTGAGCCGGGCGCATTGATGTGCCCCGCAGGCTTGCGGCTTTGACCTGTCTGCGCAGCGCGTTACCGAATCCTCAACCATCGCGGCCAATGATGGCAGGGCATTTCAGGTCCGCATGCCAGAATGGCGACAGCGCCGCTTTCCCTCAGCCCAACCGCACCGCTGATCGGCGGGCAATACGCCGTTGACCTTGCCCGCCGGATCGATTGGGCGGGCGGGGGCGTCCCGGCGTTCGCGGCGACCGACCGGGCGACCGGCAGCGGCGCCTTCATCGCGCTGCAGGCTACCCCCCGATTCCCGCCGCGCGCCGCGGCGCTGAAGGCGGTGGCAGGCCCGATCGAGGGCGTGCTTGCCCCGCTCGCGCACGGTCCAGGCTCGGGACCCGCTGGCGAGGGCGCCTACTACGTGATTTGCCCGGCCCCGGCCGGTCCCCCGCTTGCCCCTCACAACCCCTGGCCGGAGCACGCCTTGCTGGAGCAGGTCCTGCGCCCGGCCGCGCTGGCGCTGGAGCAACTCCAGCACGCCGGCGTCACCCACCGTGCCATCCGTCCGGACAACGTGTTCCATCGCCCCGGCCAGCCGGTCGAGCTCGGCGCCGCCTGGGCGGCCCCGCCGGCCTTGTTGCAGCCGGCGCTGTTCGAGCCGCCCTACGTCGCGATGTGCGTGCCGTCCGGCCGCGGCGAGGGCACCATCGCCGACGACGTGTATGCGCTCGGCGTGCTGCTGATCGTGCTGGCGCTCGGCCGGCTGCCGCTGGCCGGGCAGCCCGACGCGGCGATCATCCGCCGCAAGCTGGCGCATGGCAGTTTCGCCGCGCTGGCGGGGGAGGAGCGATTACCGTCGACCATCGCCGACCTCGCGCGCGGCATGCTGGCGGAGGACCCGGAGCATCGTCCGCCGCCGTCGCTGCTGCTCAATCCGGTCGCCGCCCGCTCCCGCCGGGTGGCCGCGCGGCCGGCGCACCGGGCGCAGCGTCCGCTCATGATCGGCGAGATCGCGGCGTGGGAAGCCAGGACGCTGGCCTATGCGATGGCAGTGGCGCAGGAGCATGGCGTGCAGTCGCTGCGGGGCGGCGCGTTGCTGCAGTGGCTGCGGCGCGGCCTGGGCGATGGCGCCATGGTTGAGCGTGTGGAGGACGCCGTCCGCCATCGGCTGGCGGCGGGCGCCGCGGATGAGGAGCGCGGCGCCGCGGCGATCGCGATGTGTGTCGTCGCTCTGCTTGACCCGCTGGCGCCGCTCGCCTGGCGGGGGCTGGTGCTTTGGCCCGATGGGATTGGCTCCGCCCTGGCGGAGGCGCAGGCCGCTGACTCTCCCGAACTGCCCGTTCTGTTGGAGTTGGTGAAAATCGAGGCTGCGGGAAGCTGGGCCTCGACGCGGCCGGACCGCTGCGATACGGCCCAGTTGCGGGCCGCCGCGCGGAGCCAGCGGGCCTGGATGCTGGGGCGGGGGACTAGCGGTCGGGCGCGTCTTGCCTTTGCGCTGAACCCGTTACTCCCGTGCGGGAGCCCGCTGCTGGCCGGACGCTGGGTCGCACGGCTGCCGGATTTGCCGGCGGCGCTGGAGGCCGTTGTGGCGACCGTGGATCG
>Ga0302319_10004504_pt1 | contig 28590 bp, 19 predicted proteins | sample Bog_T0_2_FD_203319 | JGI IMG/M metagenome (GOLD analysis project Ga0302319, IMG submission 203319) | Peat permafrost microbial communities from Stordalen Mire near Abisko, Sweden - Bog_T0_2 | ecosystem: Environmental > Terrestrial > Soil > Wetlands > Peat | place: Sweden: Abisko, Stordalen Mire... | reverse complement strand
TTTCCGCTTCTGGCTTCCATCAACTACATCGTCGTCGCCGACACCTTCGCGCTCCGGAGCGACGACTACGTTGTGTTTTGGGTTTGGGACCTGGCTCGCAACGACTGGTCGGAGATTCTGCAGCCGGTCCTCACGGAGCCTGCCACACTGCCGGCGCGCAGCAGTGCGCTGGCCGCGCTCAGCGCGCAGGCCCGGAGCTTTGCCGCGGCGGCGAAAGCCGCCAACACGGTACGTGCGTATCAGTCCGACTGGAACGATTTCCGACAGTGGTGTGACGCCCATGAGCTCCCTACGCTACCCGCCGAGCCGGAAACCGTGGCGCTCTATCTCACCGACCGCGCCGCAACATTGAAAACCTCCAGTCTGGCGCGGCGCCTGACCACCATTTCCCGCGCGCACCAGGCGGCTGGACACTCGTCGCCCGCCGCGATGCGGCATGCGATCGTGAGCGAGGTATGGAAAGGCATTCAGCGAAAAAAAGGAACCGCTGAAGCGGGCAAGACGCCCTTCCTGACGACCGACCTCAAGCAGGTGATTGACCAACTGCCCGCCGATCTCCAGGGCATGCGCGATCGCGCGCTGCTGCTCACCGGCTTCGCCGGCGGCTTTCGTCGTTCCGAACTCGCGGCGCTGACGACCGACGATTTACAGGAGACCGCCGAGGGCATCGTGGTGCGTCTGCGCCGCTCGAAAACCGATCAGGAAGGGCAGGGAAGACCCGTTGCCTTGCCCTACGGCTCCGATCCGCGGACCTGCCCGGTGCGCGCCCTGCGCGCCTGGCTCGAGGCGGCCGCGATCGGCTCCGGCGCCGTGTTCCGGGCGGTCGATCAGTTCGGGCTGGTGAGCGAGTCTAGGCTCCATCCCGATTCAATCGGCTGGATTGTCAAGCGCGCCGCCCGGCGCGGTGGTCTCGCAGCGCTGGACTACGCCGGCCACAGCCTGCGCGCCGGTCTCGCAACGCAGGCCGCCATGAACGGCGCGAGCGAGCTCGCGATCATGAAGCAGACCGGTCACCGCTCGCTTGCCACGGTTCGGAAATACATCCGCGACGGAGCGCTGTTCCGGGACAACGCGGCCACCAAACTCGGATTGTGAAGATGAGGGCAACGATTGGGCGGAAAACGGCCACCTCTGCTGTTGATCGGGACACGCTATGCCGGTGCATGATCGCTGGACGCTGATTCTGAACCCTTTTGTTGCGTCGAGCATAAGACCACTGCGGTTTAATATTGACATTCAAACCACTGTGGTTTAATTGTTAGATATGCCACAGCAAGCCGAATGCTTTCGATACCATTGCCCCCACTGCAAGCAGGACAGAAACGCGCTCGATGTTGCCATGGAACTAGATCCTGAGGTTCTCCGGGTGGCGTCGGCACGGCGCAACGCGAGGCTACAAACTGCGCACGCCGGGCCAGGCCGGCCAACCCTTGCCAGTTGCCCCGGCTGTTCGCAAGCAATGTCAGCGGCAGATCTGCGGGACCACCGCATCCCCTGTGTGTGTAAGGAACTCAAGCAACTCGGCGCAATGGTAATTAGGCTCTCGCCGAAGGACCCCGACCCTTACCCGGATTTTCACCTTCTTCGCGCGAGCGAGACCGAGGTGGAGTTGCAGAAAGGCTCGAATGGCGACATTGTGACCATAGATCTGCGGAAGATCGCAGAGATTACAAGAAACACCGCAGATCGGCTGGCCTATATTCGCGTGCTGGGCCGTATTGCCTGGCGTGATGACATCAAGCGCTGGCGGTTTGTCCCTAACGCCGCGGTAGGCAGGCCTTCTCGGGCGATTGGAACACGAGCATCAGCTCCCTTCTAGTTAGAGTGGCGCACCTGGCCAGGCCAAACGGTGGGATTCGCCTGGCTATCGGACTTAATAATTGTTAATCTTATTGCCCCTGGTGACACCAATGTTGGGTTCACACCAAGTTCGGGCGCCGATGGCCGAAGCGGCCAAGCGGTCATCCGCGCGGGGTGCCGTGCCCTTGCCGTCAGTCAACCACTGAGCCATGGAAACAGGGTAGCAAACAAAAAGCGAATATGGTACTCTCCCTGTGTGGCACTTCGCGCATGTTCTGTTTCCTGCAAAGACCTGCAGGATGTCCAGCACACCGTCGAGGTGACCGCTGAAAGTCTCTACGAGGCGGTCGCGAAAGCACTTAAGATCTTCCGTGACAACGACTGGGTGGCGGAGATCGGAACCGGAATGACTTCGGTGACGGTCGTCGTCAGAGAGCCGACGGTTGTGCACGAAGTTCTCATGAAGAACTTTGAGCGATGGTTGAAGCGCAACGGTAGGACGCCGGCTGAGACGGCTAGCAGAAGCTCGCTCCGGCAGCAGCTCGGGCTCTGAGGGGTATCAAGCACATCCACACAGCGTCCCTTGCAGAGTGCAGAGCGTTTTTTTGGCCCGGCGGCGCAGCGCCGAGAGCCTGAAGGTGCGATACGGCGCTGAACGCCGCGACGGTGGGCGAAAAGCGGATTGGACTATGTCTTTGGAGAAATAGTCGGCACGCCCACGCCAGCCAGGCCCTCGACAACGGGACCCCGCTGCATGTGCTCCAGGCCACGCTCGGCCAAAGCTCGCTCACCACCACCAGCCGCTATGTGCACGTCCGGCCCGACGACTCCAACTCGCTGTACTTGCCGGTCAGACCTGAGAATTGAACGCAGAGGGGCGTGGCATCCGGCAGCGATCAACCTCGCGCCGGTTGGTTATGCGGAGGACCGGAACCACCCAAAGAGGAGAATCCTAAACCAGTACACCTTGCCGGAAACCGCGCCGAATGGGTTGGGGCCGCAATGTTCCAACTTCCCGGGCTTCGAGAAAACAAATTATTATGCACTGAAGGAGATCGCGAAATTGGACCTCACGACGACAGACCAGCAGGCCGGGTGGCATGCCCTCGAACGGTTGCTCCTGGTCGCCCAGCAGGACACCGGGCAGGCCCGGCGCGTCGCCAATTTCCTGCTGGCTTGGCACAACGCCGAAGAGAACGGCGGATGGGACCCGATAGATCTCTGGAACGTCGATGCGGCGATCGCTGACGACATGTTGACGGTTATGCGCCTCATCCGCGAGTCTCACCGCTATCCAGACGATTTGGGGTTTCGTGACGAGATCGCGGCCGTGTGGCGCTTATGGAGAGGGGCAAAGGCCGCAACCGGGCCTGAATCACAACCGCTATGAGGTGTAGTAGCCACATCGAACCGGAGACCTCCGTTAGGAACGCAAATCGCTGATTCCGCGGAAGCAGGTGTAGATACTTGCAAGAGGCAACGGATCCCATTGAGCTTGAAGACGCCAGGTCTGGCTTCTTTAGCTTCAATAATGTAGTGGCAAGAGTCTAAGAGGAATTTGCCAAAGGGCGGTTTGCGGTTCGATGTGCTTGGTACCCCGTGTACGGCGACGGGCTGCATAAGGTGGAGCCAAAGGAATTGGCACAGATTGACGCTGGCCCAATACTGGACGCCATCGGAGCGCACGTGCAATTCGAGCAGCAAGCGACGTTATTCGCTTAAGAAACTATTTCGCTGCAAGTGTCGCCGTTTGTTGGAGTTCAACAGTCTGTTATCCTTTGTTGTAAATGTTACGACTCAGCGACACCCTAAGGCGCAATTTGCTAACACAACCCGAAACAGGGATGGGCTACCAGCGCGTTGACGCAACCCTGCGGGATAACAAGACCGAGCGTGGCCTCGTTTTTAATGCGGAATTGCTGGTGCTGGACGGCGAGGCACAAGCAACGCGGCGGAGCTATCCATACAACGATCCATATTCCATTCTGCTGAAAAGCGCTCCGCAGAGTGGCGTCGAAATTAGGGCGCTCCGTGTTTTACCGCGCGAAGGCGTGGCCTTTCGTGGGCTTGAGACTAAAGCGCTTGAGAAAAAGGCAGGCTCAGCGAAGGATGCAGCCACGGAGAAGACGAAAGCCGATGAGGTTTTCAAGCGCTTTTCCGCCTTCCCGAATGATCACCGCGTCAATGCAGACGGAAGTTTGTCGCCGGGTAGTTATGCCACGACAGAGGAAGACGCGAAGAATGTCAAGACCGGCAGCGATGCCGTTGCTCGTTACGCGCTGCCGAACTCTGACCCTGCCTCCTACCGATTCACAATAAAGCCGAACAAAGACACCGAAATCCAATATGGAACCGTTGAAGCGGCTAACGGTCAGCCCGGCGGTGGCGTTGAAGTGATTTTCACGACGGGCACCCAGGCCAAGACCGTAACGGGGCCGGACAAAATCCCGGACAAGTAATAAGCATGCGTATCAAGCTCGACAAACGCTGGTCAAAACTGCTCCGCGAACTTCCAGAGTCGGGGATGGGCTATCAACGTGTGGACGTTCGACTCGTCGATGGGCGAGAGCTTAAAAATGTCGTCGTCCTGAATGCTGAAGAACTCGAAGCGCCTAACGATTTCGCCCTGACCGAAATCAAGGACGTTAGCTTGCACAAGCCTTAAAGGGTAGAGGTAAGAATACTGGCGATTATCGCGCGGAACTGAAATCCTGGACTCGCGCGAGTTCGCGGCACTCAAATCCAGGACGGAACGAGTTGCGCAGAAGCGCATCCGAGTGCGGGCGGGTCCGCCTAATGTCGCCATTTGTGCACTCAACGCCTGGCTTTTGGATTCGCTGACATCAGCCGTTGTAAAAACGAGGAAGTTTTTGTCACGGCAGGTCCTCGCCAAGGCATACAGAATGGGAGGGTATGAAGCGACATCCACCTAGGTGCGGGAAAAACCACAGGGCCTCTCTCAGTGAAGGCTTTTCGACCCCTGTCGCGCTGTACTCAAATCGGCTCTGGCTCAAGTTTGGTGCAAGGGGCGGCTGTTTTTCAGCATAGCGAATGTGGTTTCAACAAGATACGGGCATCGAGTGTTGGGCGGCCAGGCTGCGCCAGTTGAACTGTAGCCCGGTACCTGCACCCGATCTGAATCAGTCCTGGGCTCACGGAGAGCGCTTGGGCCCATATCTGAGGGCTTTCGACGGAGCCTCTGTCAGCCTGCATCAAACTTGAGCCAGAGCCGTTAAATCCTGGAAAGCCGTTGAAAACAACCGTGCTCAAATCCAGGATTTCAGTGCCGCGCGACAGCAGGTGAAGCAGGCCCAACACACTCCATCCCCAAACCTTTTACATGAAGAACCGGAACTCATAGGGCCGCGCTTGAATTGTGGGCATCCGTTTGATCGTCCTTGCGAGTATGCTTGCGTAGCTGAGGGTAACAGGCAACCGATCATAGAGGGAATCATTGTTCCAATTCATTTTCGAAAGGCCAAGAACACTCCGACATGGCTCAATCCAGTTCCCATGTCCAGCGAACCGCTTCAATATAATCGGCATAGGCACGCTCTTACCCTCCTTGTAAAAATCCTTTCCGCCCGTTGCCTGAGGGGCGTTCCCCTGGGTCCACAACAGAATTTCGCGAGTTCCCAGCGGAATGAATGTTCCCCGGCCACAAGGATACATCGAAGGATCACCGATCTTCTGACCAATTGCTTTGGGAGCGTTAATCTGAACCCCCCGCCAGATACTCTCTTGCTGAATCTGATAAAGGTCAACTGCTTCGCAGGCCTGGAATGCGTCGAAACAACCCGCTACCTCGTCCTCTTTGAATTCGGTCGATTTGTGGACGACCATCCTTTTCGGACTTCGACCACCGTGACGACGCTGGTAAAGAGAGAGACTCCTCGCCATAACGCGACGCATTTCAGAGCGGCTTAGGAACGGGTTCTCTTTGCCCCTGTCCATGTGTACATCATCCGTTTCATAGGCCAGGAACTGCATACCGGATCCATCGGAATCGAATACTTGACTGCAACAAGTTACGAAGTGAGGCGTATCTTCAGTTCCCGCGCCTGAGGTGCGAACAGCATAACTGAGACCTATATAGCCTGTCTCTGGATCTTGCTCTGCGAGCTTCCAGGGAACGCCGCCGGCTTTGCAATACAGTGCGATGCCCAATCGCCACATTACGCTCGCGCGGCAAAAATATTCTAGGGCGCTCTCCTCTCGAACAATTTGGGTAGCGACGCCACGGGCAGCACCGATGGCCTTCACATAATCGTGCAGATCGAAGTCGTCAGATTTACCCTTGAAGGCGACCTTCCACCGATCGGGCAGGTAAATCAGAACCACATCAAACTCATTCCGAAAACCATTCAAGCGATTGAGAGCGCCAGTCAAAGCTTCAGCGAGGCGCAAATGCGGCTGCTTGGAGGCAGCAACTTCCTCATCAAGGGACGTCGGGAACTCAATTTGGCACTCTGGGATTGCTAGACTCAATCTCAAGCCAAACACACGACTGAAACCAGGGTAGTCGATAAGATAGGCTCTCCGTTCCCTCGCACTGTGTCTCATTTCAAATTCACGAAAGAAAGAACGGGTTCGTTCTCGAAACCCGTGAGGATAGATAGATGCCACTCGAATTGGGTCGAAAACGGTGTTGACGAGGGATCGGCTAAACGGTCCATGCTCAAGAAGTCCCCGTAGGGGATGAGCATGCCGATCCTGCAACCGATCAGGATGGAATAGCAGTTCAGGTTCGGAGACGATGCTATGCGATGGCATCACATATGGTTTGTTCAACTAGATTGCCCCCTCCGACTGAAGCCCGTGGTTCTGTGAACCGAATATGTCGCATCCGGGCCGTCATCCTCGAAAGCACGAAGAATCACATCTTGATCCTTGCCGACCACGACGACCGCCCAAGCATCGAGAAATGCATTCCATGTATTGTTGTACCGAGTCGCTAAGCGCTCTCGCGCGAAATCTTTCGCCGTCTCCTTTGTGTCGTCGCTAGCAGTGTCATCTAGATCAAGTCTCACTGAGGGCTCAATCAACAGCCACATACGACTCAGGTGATAGCTGAGTTTGATGTATAAGGCCTCCTCCCAGGTGACCGATGTGTTCGGTACCACTCCCCTGAGCTGGCCAGCAACACGTTTTAAGGGCTCAATGTCCAGAGAAGGGCGTAGTGGATCGAGGAGACACAAATCGGAGTCGCGCCGTCGGCGAATCGTCACTGGCCGATGTTTGGCGAGTGCGACTGCGAAGGCATCACGCAATAGGCCAAGTTCCGAGGATTCGTAATGCAGTCGTCTAGGTTCGATGCTGTGCATGTCGAAGGTAGCAATTCCAAAAGGCCCGAATGCCTTCCGCAAATCGGCGTCCGCTCCAAAGGCCAGAACCCCCTGTTTCTGTCGGACTGCAACTGCGTGTACTCCGCTCGCAGCAAGTGCTTCTTTAACAGCCTTAGTGTTCCCAATCGCGCAGGCAACCAAGCGGCACAGAGTTGGATATCTCGGAACGGGCAGGGCGTTGAGTCGTATTACTGGCCACCCCCCGCAAGAATCTGGAAGAGGAACCTCGCTGATCCGTGAACGATGATTGTCGAGTTTTGCTGCAAGATCAGGGGGAACCGTTTCCACTTGCTTAACCAGATCGCCCAGCACCTCGTCGAATGTCTCAGCCTCAACCAGAGCGGCCTGAATACCTGCCTTTTCCGCTTCTCTTATCAACGTGGTCACTGCGGGCAGCACCGGCTCACCCGGGCGGTGAAACCAGAAAAGTCCGCGTGGGAAGCCGTTACCGCCATCGATGGCTTCTCGAAGTGCGTGCATGACGCTTTCGTCACGTCCGCTATAACCCATAGCAACGAGCCCCAGGCGCTTACATGAATCAACAAGCGATCGCCGCAGCTCGGCATCCTGAGTTCTAAGCTCCTCGGCCGTGTTCTTTAATCGGCTGGACTGGAAATCTCCGTGGAGTTTACAAACTAGCGGCCACCGTTCCGAGGTCAATGCTTCACGTGCCACCAGCGCGTTATCCAAAGAAGCGACTACCAATCTCGATGAACTCCCGAGAACGCCGATAGCCGCGTCCTCAAGTAACCGGTCGAAGTTGGTTGTCCACACGATACGTGCGCGATCGAGTGCGAAGAGCACAGCGAGCGCCATGTGGCCGTAACTAGGCGAACCGTCTCGGACGTACCTATCGATCACAGTTCGCCTATCGCGTGGATCAGGGTAGGCGGCCTCAAAATACGCCGCGTACTCTTCTGGCGTATCTTCTGGAGGGAAGTTCCCAAGGCGCTCGAAATGTCTTTTCAATCGCTGCCGTATTGTCGGCGAAGACAAGTCCTCAACGCTCTTAACTGACAAACGTTGGGACGCGCAAAAGAGCGTTTGCTTGAATTTCCAAATCAAATCGCTCGCTGTGGGAATTCCGGCGGCGGCGGACGACCCAGCGCCTAAGAGCCACATCAATTGGGGCGCTCGGACCGTGTAGGTAACAAGAAACTGGTCGAGCGTCATCCCTGATCAACCTCGAACGGCACGAAATACTCGTTTACGATGCCAGGGACGGTGAGGTGATGCTGACTAAGAAGCGTGTCACACAACTTTAGGCGTTGGTGTGACGAACCCACGCTTAGGCAGACGTCCTGGAGTACAATTCGTAGCGCCGTCGTCAACCGTGCAAGATTTACGAATGTGAGGGCAAGAGTCCCATGCGTCATCGCCGGTTCTGTGCTCTTATCGTTGTGGTGCAGCACTACTCGAATGCACGTCCTGTCTCCGTAGTGCTGCGTGAACCAATTCACGGCCACCAGCAGCTGGCCGTGGTCAACCTTCGAAAGGCTGCTGGTGCCCTTCTTGTTGCCTTTACTCTCAATAACGAACCCGATCAGTTCACTCGGCAGCCAGAGGACATCCGGGCCTAATCCGAAATCTTGCTCGGGCCGCTCGGCGTAGAAGCCTAAGAAGTCGCCTAACCGCTTTAACGCTTGTTCTAGTTGGTTGCTCGAAGCCGAGGGCGTTAGGTTACTAATCTCGTCTTCGTAGTTTTGGAGATGACCATTCGGAAGCGCAAATCGAGATATTTGTGTGATTATCGCTTCCGCTTGGCTTCCGACCTGGGTTGTCGGGACGTAAAGATCTGCCGCCATCGACGGACACCACAAAACTGGGTTCGCCTGAAACGCCTCGCGCTGAAGAGCCTCTCCTCTCGCAACGTCTTGTGCAAAATGAGCAGCGCGCGCAGCTAGTTGGAGGAACCATCCCCGCAGCCGCCGGTCGTCATTATGAGCGGCAGCGTACTGCTGAGCAACTCCCATTGCTTCGGTGTATAACCGCTGCGCGAAGGCTCGGAGATAGGTCCGCTCAGTGACGGCGGCAGCGATTGCTGATGCGTCTGTCTTTGGCGCTTCGGCCCGATCGGCCAAAGTTTCAGCGTGATAGCGCATCCAGTCTGGATCGCGTTGTAAACACTGTTCAACCGTACGAATGAGATCCTTGATTGAAGCGATGTCTTTACTGATGCCGTAACCCATATTCACTTGGGCGCGCGTGCTAGGGGTCATCAGTTCTAGGCTGTCATTTCGCGTAACCCAAGCTGTAAGATCGGACCCGACCAAAAAGACAACGCAATAGTCGCCCGCCCCTCGCGTGGCGCGCCCCAAGCCCTGTTCAACCTTTTGAGCCAGACTAAGGTTTAACGAGCTACTTGCGCGCAGCGCCTCAGACCGAAAGCTGTCATATGGACTGGCCGCCTTCGGGAGCCCGTCCAAAATCAGAAGACGACAGGCGTCTCCACGCAAATCGATACCGTCGTAGCGGTTCACAAAAATATATGCCTGCGCCGGCATGCTTGCGGACTGCAGAGTTTCAATCGCCCCGTCGATGGCGTTGCCCATGACCACGGTGCCAACTGTTTTCCAGCGATCGGCGGCGGCCTCGGAGGGCACAAGTACGACGACATTCACCACTTTAGCGACGGCCTTGGCGATTTCTTGTGCTAGGCTACGGTCGTCATTAGACTTGAATGCCATCAATGAGGGCGCGAGGATCATCCGCTCCCCGATGCCGGCGAGCGTATCTGGCACAATGGGCTCTCGAATAGACTTTTCACTAGCATCGAAAGTGCGAATTATCGAACTGTCGTCGGCGATGGTTGCCGACATGTAGATCCTCCGCGAGCACTCGTGAAACGTCGGCAACTGCTCAACGAGGGGCAAAAGCGGAGTAATGGAAAACTCTCGACTTGTAATCAGCACCTGACATGAATCGAAGTGGTTTCTCAGGAGAGGTAGCTGATATCTGAAGGCGTCACTGTAGTTGCGCGCGAGAAGCTCACGAATCGCTGACGCCTTGGTGGCCCAGCCCTTGTAGGGGACCTCGACGACCCCAGGTTCCTCTCTCTCGAAAATGTCATCGAAGGTACCAATTCGGCCTGTCAGATTGAAATCTGTTCTGAAACGAGTGCAGAGGTCCTGGTACAAATCTGAGTGAGTTTTGCGTGAGATGGTGAGGGTAAATGCATCGCGAATGGCCGATAAAGCGGCGTGGGCATCGTCACAAATGATGGCCCCCACCAGTATGGGCTCAGATCCTCCTCCCTGAATCCCGAATTTGCTCCGGCCGTTAAAAACCGCGTTGTATGTCGCAACAAGCATGCTCTGACCGTTAAGAAAGCTAGTCGGTAGATCGGAAGGCCCGGTTTCGTATCCTATAGCTGAAATACCCACCTCTTTGGCCTTTTCTAAAGTCTGTTGAACCAGCTGTTTCGTAGGACAAAGGTACAGGACTGGTTTGTGAAGCTCATTGAGAAGGGCTTGCCCAATGAGAAGGCCGACGAGTGTTTTGCCGCCGCCCGTGTTCAGCTTGATGACTAAATCTCGCTCGGTACGACGTTTGATCCAAAGCTTCAGGGCTTCACTCTGTGATTCCCAAAGATCGTTAATGTACGGCGGCTTCGGTAGACGTTGGAAGATTCTGAATGGATCTGTCGGGGCTTCCTGAGGTCGCGCAGCACTTAGTTTTTTGAAATCAGCCACCTTTTCTCCCGATTAGCCGTCAATCTAGAACACCCTTGCGCCACGGCGCCTTGCGCGACGGAAGTGCGCAGGGCGCGAAGAAAACCGCATGTTTTGGCTCACATCATCAGATCACAATTCGCTCAACATCATCATCTCGACGGCCATCGAATCCCTTCGTCCAGGCCGAATCGTGCCCAACGATTCTGTTGCGCAACCTCAACTCGGCCGCCGTTCCTCGGATACGTAGCTGTCGCTCGGCATTCAAATCGGCTCTTAAGCATTTGTGGTGCACTTTCAGAGCGTTGCAGGAAGCACAATAGCGCCTTAACGGGGTAGTAGCCACATCTACCTTACCGAAAGTTTAGGCGTCGCCAGATTAGGGCCTGTTTGGGCTAAAATGAAATCCCGGCTCTCCAGAATCGCCGTCTGATGGGGGCATCCTCCCTCCCTACTTTGCCAGAACCGGAATCGTCGTGATGACGTTCGTGGCGGTGACAGCACGGATTCCCAAAGCGCTGATGCGCCCGCCCGATGGCGTCTGGAACTCAATCGTGCCACGCTTGCTTGCGGTTGCTGGAAAGCCCTGTACTGCGTCAGTCAGCATGAACTGAGTGTGTCCCTTGCCGGCCAGTTGGATCTCACGCTGTGTGATCGTAGCGCCCGTGTCGTCGCGGACCAAGACCAGCACTGAGGCTAACTGTGGGCTGAAGTTCGCCAGCGCGAGTCCGGTAGCCAGGCCGTTCGTGTTGTCGTAGGCCAGCACAAAGGCGTTCGGCGTGCGGGTCTCTAGCGGCACCACTGCCTCCTGCCCAGTGCTTAGGATCTGGAAAATGGCGAACCCGCTCACCTGGCCCGTCGTAGTCAACTGTGCCGAGCAGCTGACGCTGGCGTTGCCGCCTTGCGTCTGGATCAGCAACGTTGCTCCGGGCGGAAGCGCCTGCGTCACGCTAGCCGTTGTCTGCGTTACGCCGGTTTGCGAGAAAACCAGCGGCAAGGGCAGCAGAACTCCCGTCTTTTCGTCATAGAAGTTGAGGGTGAACGAGGCCGTGGTAGTGCCCGCGTTGACCAGTGTGAAGCCGGTTTCCCAGCCACCGCCGGTGGCAACCTGCGCCAGCGCTCCGCCGGTTGTGCCGACTTGTGCGAGCACGGGGAGTGTCGTGATCGCCTTTCCGTTCGCCCGTAAGCCGAGAACGCTGATCTGCCCGCCAGAAGGCGTGTCGAACTCCACCGTGCCGCGCTTGCCCTCGATCTCCGGGAAGCCCTGCGTCGGGTCATCCAGCATGAACGAGGCGTGGCCATTGCCGGAGAGCGAGATCGAGGCGATCTTGGTCGGGATCACTGCGCCGGTATCGTCTCGCACCACGACCTTGACGTTGTCCGCCGTCGCGCTGACGTTCGCCAACGCAAACCCAGTCTTTAGCCCGTTCGTGTGGTCGAACGCCAGCAAATAAGCCGACGCATTGCGCGTTTCCAAAGGCACGACAGCCTGTTGCCCGCTGGACTCAATTTGGAAGACCGCGAATCCATCGATACTTCCGCTCGTTAGGAGTTGCGCAGAGCCGACGGCGGACGCCAGGCTGGCCGGCCCGGTCGTGTCTAACACGACCATGGCGTTGGCGTTGAGACTGGCGTCGAAGGTCGCGCCGAAAACCGTGCCCTGCCACGGTGGCTGCGGAGGAGTAACCGACAGCCATGGCAAGGTCGGGTCGCTGGCGTAGAGATTCAACCTCCCTTCGCCGTGTGTTGAGCCGAGGTTCACCAGCGTCAGAGACGTTTCCCAGCCCCCGGCCCAGGCAATTTGCGCCATAGAGCCTGCGAAACTGAGGCCAGCGGTCGATGCGGTGTCCTGCGAAATTGTGAACGTCTGGCCCGCGACCGTGATGGCGGCTGCGCGAGCCGCGCCAGTGTTCTGCTGAACGGAGAAGGTTAAGGTGCCTGTCCCTGTGCCCGAACCCACACTCGTAAGTGTCACCCAGGTTGGAAGGTTACTTACAGTCCACGGGCAACCCGGCGCAGTGGTGATCGTGGTCGCAACGGTCCCACCTTGCGCAGTAAACGCTTGGCCGCCGGTGCTGAGCGCGTAGGTGCAGGTCACACTTTTGACTGTCAGCACCACGGAGATCGTACGCGGGCTGTTCAAGGCCCCGGACCCCATGACGGTGATCGCGCCGTTATAGGTTTGTGCGTTCAGGCCGGCCGGGTTGATCCCGAGCGTGAGCGTCCCGGAGCCAACGCCGCTGTTCGGCGACACCGTCAGCCAAAAGGCGCCGGAGGCCGCAGACCATGCGAGAGTGCCACCGCCGTTATTCGTAACGTTGATCGTTTGCGAACCGGGAAGGGCTCCGCCAAGTGTATAGGAGAAACTGGCTTGGCTCGCGGAAAGCAAGATCGAGGGCGGCGGCGCGGCTGCCGCCGTCATGATGTTGACCGTATGCTGTCCGTTGGCGTTCGTCACCTTCAACTGGACAAGCCCGTTGTAGCGGCCCGGCAGAAAGGCTGTGATCTGCTGGTCGGAAAGACTGGAGATTGAGAGCGGCGCGCCGTTGGCCGTCAGTTGTGTGCCTGCGCCGGAGAAGCCTCCGCCGTAGACGGTGATGTTCGAACCCGAGGCGACCGTGAGACCAGGGAGACCGCCCACGGCGGACAGAACGCCACCGATGACCGGCCCGAATTTGAACAGCAGTGCGCGCGTCGAGCCTGCAACGGGCGTGCCCGCGCCGGTCGTAACCTGCCCGCTGGAGTGGGTCATAGAGAAGGCGTGCTGTCCACCCGGAATGAACTCCGAATAGTACACGCTGGCGATCGTATTGCGTGGACCGGCCTCGAGGGAGCCGGTCCCGGTATCGAACGAAACGGAGGTCAGGTCCGTGAAATACAGGTCGTTCGTGCCTTTCAGGGCAAGCAGTGCGCCGCCGTATTGCCAGAGGAACGGGTCCGTGCTGGGCGGGTTGCCGAGCGACTGCCACGCCGTGGTATCAGCGAGAAAAGAGCGCACGATCTGGGCGCTTAGATGAGATGCGCTGTCGATATTGGCGATGCCCTGGTTGTTGAAACAGCTCATGCCCAGGCCCGTCAGAAAACCGGGCGTGACATGGCAATAGGGGACAATTCTCGTGCGCTGATCCGGCTCGACGAAGCCGAGCGAGGCGCTGGTCAGGGATACGACGCCGTCGGAGGCGTTGCTGGTGTTTCCGTATGTCCCGGCATTGCCGATGATCGCAAGGGCGTCGACGCCGCGCAGGTCGTCCTGCCCCTGGTTCCACGTCGCGAGGTCCCAGAGAAACTGGCTCCCGAGCGCCATCTCGGGTAACTGCGTGCCGCCATTGCCCGCCTGGAAAGACCCGAAGTGCGGCGTCGCGATCGCTATCAGTTTGCGGACCTTATGATTGACGGGCGGCGAAAAGGCTCCGGAACTCTGTCCCTTCCCCGCCAAGTAAGCGCGGGCGATCAGGCCGCCCATGCTGTGAACGACAAGGTCGACCTGGCTGATGGGCGTGCCGTCCGTGTAGTGAAGCATCGCGAGGTAATTGTTGAGTTGCGCGGCCAGTTGTTCGATGGATATAGCACCGTAAGTGCAGTTATTGAAATAGGCGACGCCCACGCCGTCCGACTGCAGCAGCGAAGCGAGTTGGCCGAACGTGTCGACCGAAGCCGTGAGCGTGCTGGCGGTATCACTGCAAGTGAGTTGAAATCCGTTGAGCAGGATGACGGGAGGCCGCGCTGCAACGGCAGCGGGCGACAGGGTCACGGCATCGACCGTCACCTGGAGCGTCGTCGAGATGTTGCGACCGTCGGGGCCGCGTCCCGCGACTTCAACCGTATAGTCCCCTGGCGGCGTCGCGGGCGGTATCACGAGCTTTAACCCCGGTGATTCCGGAGCAGCAGTCGGCAGGACGCGAATGGGGAATTCCAGCGGTGGCGTTGTACGCGTGGACTCGATGGCCGCCATCGGAGGGACGCCGTCGCGCAAGACGGCGGTGCGAGCCTCACCGGCGACGGCCCGGAACTTACGGGGAGCAATCGCTTGGGCGACGAGAGAAGTCTCCAGGCACACGCCCAACAACACGACGGCGCAAGCTGTGAAAGCGCGTTTCACGGCAGTTCCACAGCATTCATTTGGAGCCTCGTCCGGGAAATTTGTGAATCCGAGTCGCCGTAGGGATGCGGTTCACCCCGTACACCTACGGCGATCGCGATTCGGTTGACACCCTTCGGAGTTGAACCGGTTTCCCAAAGTAATATGGACAGATGGGCGTTGACGACACACTGCTGAGCGAGAATGTTCTCCACGCCTTTACCGTGCCGCGAGCAGACAAGACCATTTTGCTGGGCTCCGCCGGCAAGAATGTAAATCGTGCAGTTTTGCGCTTGAGCGGAGATGCCCTGGAGCAGGAATAAGAGCGATGCCGTCAGGAGCCGCATGCGACGAAGATCCTCCGGTCGAGTTTCAGGACTAAAGAATCATAATATCGTGATCCAAGGTTTCAGATATCCGGGGAGGTCCAACCCGCCAAGTGTTGGATGCCAAGTGCATTGATAAGGCCAGCTACATCGTATGCGAACAGCAGGCCAGAATGCCTACCCTCTGCCGCGGAAACTTCGCATCGGTCCAGGACGTTATCGAAGGCATCCTGGTAATTGCCGCCCAATCTCCAGGACTTCATCAAGGCGAGTGGCGCACACGAATTTTGCGGGGTTCTCGCTCTGCGCCAGCGCCCGAAAGTGAGCTTCGCCACAAGCTATCTTGGCCCTTTCGCGATCACGTAGGTCGTCGGCAAACAGGCTGCTCTTGGTCTCGACAACAAAGTACAGCCGCTCGGCGCCGTCCTCTTGCACGAGAACAGCCCAGTCAGGGTTATAGGATCCAAGCGGCGTTGGCACCTTGAACCAGCCGGGGAGCTTTGCGTACACCTTCACCGCCTCATTCTTCTCCAGCTGATCGGCGAAGGTGGCTTCCGTATTCGAGTCGTACACGACTTCTTCGTAGATCGACTTCTTGGCGTCCATGAGCATGTTCTTCAGGTAGCCGGTCAGCTCCTCCTGCTCGAAAAGCTCCTGAGCGTAGTACGCCTCATCGCCCAGGCGCTGGTACTTGATTCCGTCCACTAAGGCCAGGCGTTTGTGGCGGTTGATCGCCTCGGTGGCGATCTCAATGAACGCCTGCGGATTGCGTTTGAAGTCGCCCAGCCGCAGACTGCCCGAAACGATGCGTTGAATGCTGCGCCGCGTGAGCTGGGTGCGATCTTGTAACTCGGTGAGTAGATCGGGCAGCTCAACGTCGGTCTCGTCGAGAATAACCGTCGCGGCGCCTTCGCGTTCCGTCGCGGCAACGCCTGACTTTCCAATGGCGATGTCAGCTTTGCGCCACTGCAACCGCGTTTTTGCGACGGGAGGAGAATTCTTGAGCCCCAGGATGCAGCCTTCCACGAGCTTCTCGTTATCGAATAACACGCGGTAGGTCGTCTTGCTCCTGATCCGAGCCCACAGCGCTTTGAACTCCTCGCCTTCGAGAATCGCCCGGCGCGTACGCACTGGCCGGCGATCATCGGCGTTCTTGATCTCCAGCCGGCCAGAGAGTTTGCGCAGGATCTCGGTGATCTCCGCGCGTTGCGGCTCAAAAATCGCTGGCAACACCAAGGAGCCCTGTTTCAGGGCCAGCTTGAGAGCGTCCTGGACCTTGCCTTTGACGTCAATGTAGCCCTGGGCCTTCAGGTTTCCCCACAGCATCGCGGAACGCTCGACTCCCAGTGGAACCGCCCGCCCATCGGTGCCCGCCACGGAGATCACCGCGAATTGATGACTCTCGACAATGCCGAAGCGAATCCCCGTGTCCGCCTCGATCTCCTTCTGAAGATTCTCCGCGAACTGCTCGTAGCTCTCCGTTGCCACCACCGTAAGCGTGTTCACTTCAAAGCCGTGCAGTCGCTCGCCCTGCTGGTTTACGCACAGGCGTAGACCACGGCCGATAGTTTGCCGCCGCTCCCGTTCCGTCTGAATATCGCGCAGAGTGCAAATCTGAAAGACGTTCGGATTGTCCCAGCCTTCGCGCAACGCCGAGTGGGAGAAGATGAACTTGAGCGGCGTCTCGAAGCTCAGCAACTCCTCCTTCTTCCGCATGATCAGGCTGTAGGTATCGTCGTCGGCCTTGGTGTCACCGCGCGTGTCTTTGTAGACCTCGACTGTCTTGCTCCCAACCTTCTTCTTGTCGATGGAGAAATAACCGCCGTGGACCTCCTCGGCAGTACGACTGAGGTCTACCTCCTGAAAGAGAGTTCGGTAGTCGGGGTAATTGGCGAGCCGCTGGTACTCCTCTTCGAAGATCTTGGCGTAGACGCCCTTCACCGGATTGCCGTCGGGGTCGTACTGCCGGTAGCGTTCGACGACGTCAATGAAGAACAGAGAGAGCACCTTGATGCCTTGTGGCCGCAGGCGCTTCTCTTTGTCGAAATGCTCCTTGATGGTCCGGCGAATCATCTCGCGTTGCACCGCGAGCGCATCCACGTCGCCCCATGCTTGACCAGGCTTCAGGTACTCCTCTCCTCCTGGCACGCGCAATTCAATGAACTCGTTGCCCTTTTGCACCCGGATCTCGCCGACGCGGCAGTCGGCATAAAGCGCACGTCCGGTGGTTTGCTCCAGGTTGTCGCCATCTTGGACCGTCACCTCGCTGCGCCGAACTCCGGTCAGGGTCTGCACGTCCAACTCAACCTTGGCGCTTATCGTGCCCCTCTTGTTGCTGACCGCAAGCAGCCGAATGTATGCCTTGTTGTGGCCGCCCTCTATCACCGCCGAGGCGACCTCAATCTGCTTCACCAGCTTGCGTTCGTAGGCATCTACCGCGTCGAGCCGAAACACCATATGGTGCTTGTTCGCGTGAGTGGCGGAATAGCGCAACGTGCACATCGGACTCATCGCGTCGAGCGCCGTCTTGCCGGCGCCTGAGAGTCCGCCGTCCACGCTCTGTGGCTCGTCGACGATCACGATCGGCCGGGTCGCCTTGATCAGATCGATCGGCTTCTCTCCTCCGGTCCGCTCGCTGTCTTTGTAAAGGTTATTGACGTCCTTCTTGTTGATGGCGCCGACGGTCACCACCATGATCTGAATTTGCGAGCTGGTAGCGAAGTTGCGGACCTGGCCAAGCTTGGCGGAGTCGTAGAGGAAGTACTCGTAGGTCGTGTTGGCGTAAAGTGAGCGGAAATGCTCCTGGGTCATCTGGAGCGACTTGTAGACGCCCTCCTTGATCGCCACCGAGGGCACGACGATTACGAACTTGGTGAAGCCGAAGCGCCGGTTCAACTCAAGCATCGTGCGCAAGTAGACGTACGTCTTCCCGGTGCCGGTCTCCATCTCGACCGTGAAATCGCCGGAGGTCAACGCCGGCGAAGGCGCCAAGCCATTCCGGAGCTGAATTTCGTTCAGATTCTTCAGCACCTCATCGTCGAGCAGCGTCAGCCGGTTGCCGATGCCGAGATCGCTCTCCAGTCCGGGCAAAAATGCCCCGTCCAGAGCTCCCTTCGTCACGGTGAATTCGGTCCGGCAAATCTCCTGCCCGCGGAACAGGTCACACACGGCGTCGATCGCTTGATGCTGATATTCCAGCCCGCCGTCAAAATGCAGCTTCATGCTTGGGCCCCTGTTCCGTCCTTCAGGCTCTTCTGCCGGGCCTCGATTCTTTCGCGCTCGCGTGCCAATTCCATGCGCAGCTCCTCTTCCGACGGCAAGTAGAGCATGTATTTCGAGGCGAACATCTGCTGGCTGTCGTGCAGAATCGAGTATCTGGCCACGACCTCGTCCTTCTCCGCGCACAAGATCAGGCCAATCGAGGGTTGATCGCCCTCGCCGCGTTTTAGTTCGTCGAAGATGCGCAGGTACATATCCATCTGCCCCACGTCCTGATGCTCCAGGCGGCCGATCTTCAGGTCGATCAGGACGAAACACTTCAGCAGATAGTTGTAGAAGACCAGATCGATGAAATAGTGCTGCGACTCCGTGGTCACGCGATATTGGCGGGCAACGAAAGCGAAGCCTTTGCCCAGTTCCAGGAGAAACGGTTGCAGATTTTCGAGGATGGCCGATTCAAGGTCGGATTCCCGCAGGCGCGTTTGTTCCGGCAAGTCCAGGAAGTCCAGCACATATGGGTGTTTGATGACGTCGATGGGTTGACTTACCGCTTGGCCTTCCGTAGCCAAAGCGAGCACGCCCGCTTTATCGCGGCTCTTCAGCAGCCGGGCGAAAAGCAGGCTGTGGATCTGCCGTTCGAGAACCCGTACGCTCCAATTCCCCTTCTCCGCTTCAATCTCATAGAACTGGCGCTCGGCAATGTTCTCTACCTTCGACAGCGTCAGGTAGTGCGACCAACTCAGGTTTGGAGAGAAGCCCTTGAGCTCATCCGCCGCATCGAGAGACGACTGAAGATCGGCCACAACTCCCGTCTGCGCTGGGGCGCGCAATTCGGCAGATGCCGTCTGCCGAATTGGTGGTCGCTTGTTATAGCTTTGATAAAACAGCCGAAAATGGCGCAGGTTGCGAATGGAAAATCCCTGTCCATAGCGTTGTGTCAGTCGCGCCGAAAGCTCTTCCAGCAGCCTCTCCCCATACTCCGCCCGCTGCTCGCCACGCTGTAGCTCTTCGACGATCTCCCGGCCTATCAGCCAATAGGCGGTCACCATGTTGCTGTTGACCGCGCGCGCCACGTTGGTGCGGGACTGCTCCAGGATCGAGACCACGCGATCCATCAGGCTCGCCGGCTGGACTGGAACAACTTCGCCCTTCGCGGGGAGATGCGGCTTCGTGCTCTGCTGCTTCTTCGTCGCCATCTTCACAGACTCCCGGTGTTCGCGATCCGGTCTTGATCCAGGGTCGCGCCCATTCTTGACTTCTTGGCGTCGCCGCGGATTGGGCTGTTGCGAGAAACGCAGGTTCCCATATTCGCCGGCGTCAATCCGGTGCCCGCGACGTTCCGGCGAACTTGTAAGCAGTCCTTACAAGTTGTCGTTGCTCGGATGGGGCGCCGCGCCACACGCTGGCCACTCCGGCGAACTATCCGGAATTCCCGGATAGTTGCTCGCCGACGCGCGTCATCGCTCGATGGTAGTTGATCTGGCATCGGTAGGCCTCCCTACAGGCTGCGCACTTTCGCGATCCCGTTCTGTTCCAGGATCGCGGCCATGTTCGACTTGGCGACATCGTCGGCGAACGCGCTGTCGCGGAAGACACAGGTCACTTCACCAGCCGGATTCAGGTCGGCGCGCCACTCTGTGATGGCGTGCGCCACGGCCTCGACCGCGTCGCGCTCGATCGATCGGGCAAGGCAAGCAAACAAAGTCCCGCCCCCGATCGCGTGGATCTCCTTGTCGGCGGCGTGTCTCGATGGGAACGCACAAGTCCAGGCCGAGCTTCAACAGCAACTCATAGAGGACGTCCGCCTCGGAACGATCCGCCTTGACGTGCTCTATCGAGTCCAACAACATTTGGTCGAGGTTCTCGCCGTCAGGCTCCCATACGCGCAGATTGCTGCTGTCTAGCTTGAAAACACGGAAACCGAGGTCGCCAGCGAACATTGGATTTTCTGCGCGAGTTTTCGCCGCTGCACGGCGCAGCCGATCCTTGGTCACTTCGGCGATAGTTCGGGGTTTGCCGATCTGGTCACAGAACTCGGCCGCCGCCTTCTGATCCTTGTTGTCCAAGGACAGCGGCTCTGGCAATTGGACGAGAATGTAGCGGCGATTGCCGGCATCAGCTGAGTTCTGCGCGAGCACGGCGTGCCCCGTTGAACCCGAGCCAGCGAAGAAATCCAGAACCAAGTCGTCGGGATCTGTTAAGTAATCGACTAATCGCTTCAGATCATCGACCGGCTTGGGGTTGTCAAACACCCTTTTACCGTCGAACAATCCCGTGAACTGGTTTGAGGCCGTCTGAGCATAACTATAGTGGACGCTCACCATTACTTGGTCGCTGTTTTCGAACAGATTCGTCCTGACCCGGGGGACTGTTGTTTCATCGGGGCCGAAGACGACCCTGCCTTTCTCAACCTCCTCCCAGAATCGTTGCTCGTTTGGGTAGCGCCAACCGCTTATTGGGAGCTTGCACGGTCGCTTCGTCGCTGGATGCACTACTTCATATCTCGGGCCGTCGCCGCCAGGCCAGTTGATGTTCCCATCATCACGATACGGTCCCTTCTCATCAACCTTTCTGTACCTGGTCAAGGGCGCACGAGGATCATCCTCTGGGATACTCGCGTAGAACTCCCAAAGGCCATTTCGAACGGCGGACCAGTCGGAGTCTGTCTTTAGCTTCAGTCGTTCGAATTCCGCTCTTACCTCTTCAACACCTTCCTTTTGGCCACGGAGCACGACTTGGCGTTCAGCCAATAATGATTCATCTTTGAAATAAACGACCATGTACTCATGCCCAACCGAGAAATACTTCGCGTCATTCTTCCGGTTGCGATCCCAAACCAACACAGCTACAAAATTCTCTTCTCCGAAAACGTCATCGGAAAGGTGACGGACATTCGCGAGTTCCGCATCATCGATGCTGATGAGGATCACACCATCATTTCGCATTAAGTTCCGCGCCAACTTCATACGCGGATACATCATATTGAGCCAATCCGTGTGAAAGCGTCCAGAGGCTTCGGTATTAGAACTCTGCTTTCGGCCACCGCCATCCGTTTGGCCGGTCAGTTCGAGGTAATTGCGGATGTTGTCCTGAAGATTGTCTGGGTAAACGAAGTCGTTGCCGGTGTTATAAGGCGGATCTATATAGATCAGCTTGACCTTCCCCGCGTAGGACTTCTGCAGGAGCTTCAGCACCTCAAGGTTGTCGCCCTCGATCATCAGGTTCCGAGTGGTGTCCCAGTCCACGCTCTCTTCGGGGCATGGGCGCAGCGCGCCGCCGGAGGGTGTCAGTGCAAGCTGGCGGGCGCGCCGCTTCCCGTGCCAGTTCAGGCCGTACTTCTCCTCGCGTTCTTCGACCGCGCCGCCTAGAAGCTGCTTCAGAACGTCAAAGTCGATGCGTCCCTCGGTACAAACTTCGGGGAACAACCCCTTGAGCTTCTCGATATTCCCAACCAGCAGGTCTGCGGAACGGCTCTCAACGTCTTCGGCAGTCAGCTTCTTCATGGTCAACCTTTAGATTAGCTACTCACAGCGAATCGTAACGTGCAAGTGGCAGTCTTCGATGTGCTTACGAGCGTCTCTCGATTGCGCGGTCGGGCGCCTTTGCAGCGCGCGAACGCACACCCCTCAAGTCGGCGGAACGAGGGCAATGCTCATCCAGATCCGACTGATGCTTACGTTCAGCGCCTGGATCTCCAGGTTCAATTCCACCTGACGTGCGATCTGCGTCTCCTTGGTCGCAGAGACCCGCAACCGGGCGGCCTTGTCGACCAACCGCGCATGTTCCCGCAACGCCTCCCGGCGCTCGGCGGACTGTTCGGGCGACGCCGCCAAAACGAAGGCTCCGGTGAGGCGCGCGGCGTTCAGTGCCACAAGGACGTCAATCCAGCCCAGGTATAGCGCGAAAAGCTGGGTCCCCGGTTGACGTCTCAGAGCCAAGGCACCCGGGAAATCCGTCCAGGACTGTGGTCCACCGCAATCGGCTGTGACGATCTCGCCATCGAGCACCGTTTGGCCGGCCTGTCCCTGCGACCAGCGCTTGTTGGCAACGGAGAGTCCGACCCACTCCACTTGCTCTACGAGCAGCAAGACCGGATAGGGTATGGCGCGGTGGACCAACTCGATTAGGCGCGTTGTCTTCGCTACCGCGCGCAAGCGCATGCGCAGCACGGCAATCTCCAGATACTCGCGAGTCTCGTCGCGGTACTCCGCGACGCCGATGGTGGTGGGCTTCAATGCGGCCACCCAGAGGAGTTCCTCCACTCCCTCGGTGATGGCCCGCTTGTCAGTCGCGGTCGGAGCGCCGTTTTCGAGCAACAGCTTCTTGGGGATTCGCTGATCGACGCGGGCGGCGGCTGGGAGGTCGAGAGCAGCAATGAGATCTGCAGGCGTCATTGAGCAACGCCTGAGTCCGCATCAGGCAGAACCACCAGGTAGGCCACAACCTCGAAGTCGTTGATCCCAGCAAATTCGCCCTTGAGTGCGTGTGTGCCGCCTGGCGTGAACAGGCTCGCGATGGCACGCTCCTCACTCTTGCCGGTGATGGAGGCGACGGCGGCGGCCAATAAACGTTGCGCCGCGCGCATTTCTTCGCCCTGCTTCGTTGCGTTATCGAAACGCGTGCAGGCCTCGGCGTCGGGAAGATCGCGGCCGAGACAGAGGCGTTTGAGGCGATCCAGAATTTGCTTTGCTTGCGGGTAGGGCAATAGGACGACGCCATCTTTGCCGGCATTGCCGGCATTGCCGCCCTGGCCGACGTGCACCAGGTAGTAAGGCGCGAGTGGATAGCCCAGTTCCGCGGCACGAACGGCAGAGTCACCTTCCGCACGTAAGCAGAAGATAATGCCGGCAGGAACGTCCGTTTCCTTCGCGGCGACGACCGAGCAAGCCCCGAGTGGCAGGCTCTCCAATGCGCCGGGGTGCGCCTTGAGGTACTGCGCCAGATCGATTCGCAGGTCCGTGAGTGTGAGGTCAGCGATAGACACGCCAGCAGAGAGATCTTCCAAATCGATGACGGTGTCCTGCAGCTTGAGGAGCTGCTTCCGGCGATATTCGAGATCGTTCATCTGGTTGCCAGACTGCTGTTCGATCAGGTTCTCCTCGCCGGTGGCGGAAATGTCCAGCAACACCATGCGCCCACTGACGCGTTGCTCCAGATTGATGTACTCTTCGAGCTCCATGTTGGGCCAGAAGTTGACGAGCTGAATCTGCTCGTTCGGCGATCCAATGCGGTCGATTCGGCCGAAGCGCTGGACGATCCGGACTGGGTTCCAGTGGATATCGTAGTTGATGAGCCAGTCACAATCCTGCAGATTCTGGCCCTCGCTGATGCAATCCGTCGCGATCAACAGGTCGAGGTCGCCTTCCTCAGCGAGTTCCTCGGGCCGCTCCTTCGAGCGCGGAGAGAAGGCCGTCAAGATGGAGCCCAAGTCCCGATGCAGGCCCGACAGGGTCGTCTGGTTTCGACCGCTCCCCGTCACCAGCGCCGTTTCAACCCCGAGCGTCTCCTTGGCCCAACTCGCCAATTGACCGTAGAGGTAGATCGCCGTGTCGGCGAAAGCCGTAAAGACGATCACTTTCCGGTTGCCGGGATTGATCGGCCGTTGGCACTTCGCCGCGATCACTTCTTTGAGTGCAGCAAGCTTGGCATCGCGGGAGGCGCCGACTTGGTGTGCCGCCGCGTACAGCGTGGCCAGGCGGTTACGATCCTCCAAGAGATCCTGCCGCCAGCGTACCTGGTCGACGTCCTTCAATAGCACCTTCACTTTACGGCCGACGAGCAGTCCTTCGAATGCCGGATCATCCGGGTCCACGTCCTCGATGTCGACCTCTTCTAATTCGTTCTTCTGCGCATCAAGACTGGCCAGCACGGTCTCGACGTCATCGAGTTGCCGTTTGACGGTGAGCGCGAAGCTCGACACTGCGCTTTCCATGCGCTTAAGCACGTTCACGCGCAAGAGGTGGATGAGGCTCTCTTCCCTGTCCACTTGGCGGAAGAATCCCTCGCCGCGGCGGAGCTTAGTGCTGTAAATGGCCTCGTATGCCTCCTGCTTGTGCGGAAGGACGTAACGTAGCGGCGCGTAGGAAGCCAGATTCAACCGCCGGATCTCCAGGTTGATCTCACGAATCGATTGGAACTCGCCGGCGCGATCCACGTCGGGCTTAATGTTGATCGGCTTCAGTCGTTCGGGGAATTTTCCGGTCTCTTGGCTGCCGTAGTACTTCTCGATATGCTTCCGCGATCGGGCAAGGGTCAACAGGTCGAGCAGGCTGAAGTAATCGAAACCCAACATCTCGATGAGCAGCGCAGGCGTCCGCTTCTCCTCGGCAAGATCCAACCATCGGTTAAACTGCTTCTGGGCGAGCCGTGTCGTGCTGTCAATGCTCGCGATTCCATGTCCGGCGAGCGCCGTGTCGTTGCCTTCCGTCGCGAAGGCTATCTGGTTGCGCAGATCGGCGAGGCGATTGTTGACCGGAGTGGCGGAGAGCATGAGCACGCGCGTCTTCACGCCCTCCTGGATGATCTGCCGCATCAGGCGGTCGTAGCGCGTCTCACTGTCCTGCCGGGGCGTCTTCTTATTGCGGAAGTTGTGGCTTTCGTCGATCACTACGAGGTCGTAGTTGCCCCAATTGACGTGCGATAGATCGATGTCGCCCGACATGCCCTGGTCGCGTGAGAGGTCCGTGTGGTTGAGGACATCGTAGTTGAACCGGTCGGGGGCAAGGACATTGCGCCGATCATTGGCCTTGTAAAGGGTCCAGTTGTCGCGCAGCCGCTTTGGCACCAGGACGAGGACGCGATCGTTGCGGAGTTCGTAATACTTGATGATCGCCAACGCCTCGAACGTCTTACCGAGGCCAACGCTGTCAGCGATGATGCAACCGCCGAACCGTTCCAGCTTCTCGATGGCACCGATGGCGCCATCACGCTGAAAGCGGAACAGCTTCTTCCAGACGGCAGTGTTCTTTATCCCGGTGGCCGATTTGACGATGCGCTCCTCGTCGAGCTCGTCACCACGCGCGTTGAAGAGCTGAAAGAGAATCTGGTAGTAGATGATGGAAGCGGCCCGATGCTCACCAATCGCTTCGAGCCGTGTGAGAAGCTGCTCCTTCGCACCCGGCGCCGCAGGCAAGGCGTTCCACAGGGTCTCGAACCACGCCGAGAACAGCCGAACCTCTTCCGGGGCTTCCGCGCACTGGATCAAGCTCAGCTGATTGCCCGGCGCCAGCCCGAGGCCGTCCGTTGTCAGCGGGCAGTTGCCCGTAATGACCCGGCTACGAGACGGGTCTTGATGCGTTATGACGTAAGCGGATTGAGGCAGGGAGTGTGGCGACGAGCGAACATCGGTTTTTGACCCAATCCACTTCGCGCACTCGCGAGCAAGCCAGCGTCCCCTCAGTCCATTGCGCACCCCACGATCGGCCGGCGATCCCAACAGGGCTAGGTCGCTCTGGTCGTAGAGGGGCAGAATGAACCGGGAGCGCGAGGCTTCGTTCAGGAGTTCACGTAACTCAAGGTAAGCGAATACGGACAAAGCTGTCGAGGCGATGTCGATCGATGGGCAGCCTCCGGCCGCCTGGCGTAACACATCAATGACCCGGTTCGTTCCGACATTGTCGATCAGCTTCACGGCTGCGCTTCCTTCCGGCCAGGATCGCTCGATTCATCGCGCCGCTCGGAGGCGCTGGTTCATCGCGAGCGACTAGGCCCGCTGTCGCCCCTCCTAGCGACGAGCCCGAGCGAGCGCCGTCCGGTCTACAGGTGGATACGCTGCAATGCCGCCCGCGGACGCCGGGCTCGTTCCGAGATCGGGCGCCCTCGCCAATCCTAGGTGGGCTATCTGCAGATCGAGATAGCCATTATGTCAGACCTCGCCTGTGCGAGCTTCAATTGTTCTTTGCTGGCTATGAACTGTAGTGACTTGAGGGCCGCATTGGGGGCTTGCGCTCCTTATGCGGCTTCCGCCTTTTGAGCGTGCTGAGCGTGCATCCAATCGACTGCGACCTGAGCCTTTGAGGCTGCTGTGAAGATGGCGCGCTTGTCTCGCTTCATAACCGTGATCCAACTCGACAAGTAAGCTGCGTGGTCTGGACGGGGTTCGTTACAGATGGCAAGGTCCGCACAGATAAATGCTGCACCAAGTTCGGCTAGGAGCTCGTCGGCGGCATACACTTCACTGCCGAACCTGCCAGACAGATCACGATTCAAGCGAGTCTCCGCGCCTGTCCAGTGGGTTGCCTCATGCGCTAGGGTGCTGTAATACGAAACCGGATCAATGAAAGCCTCGAATGCGGGCATGTGAATCTCATCCGTGGTCTTCTGGTAGAACGCCCGGTTGCCTCCGTGCACAATCTTCGCGCCTAAGCCGGCAAAGAATTGTTCAGCGCATGCGATCCGCTCTGCGGCAGGGCGCTGTGCAACCTCCGGCGGGACAAAGCCATCTACCTGGGCGGCATTGAACACCGAGTAGCCACGGGCTAACACCAAGCGGCGGGATGCTTCGTCCGCGGTGGGGTTGTCGTCGTCTTCGCTCTCTGCATCCGCGAACTTCCAGAACACGACAAGCGAGGACTTCTCACCCTTGCGCACCTGGGCGCCCATCTCTTGCCATTGCTTGTAGGTGGCCCAATACCCGGTGGGATAGCCGTGTTGTTGAGCGGCCACCCACAGGCTGAGCACGTTGACGCCTCGATAAGGTTTTTGAGTGGCTGCGTTGAGTGGCGAAAACGAATCCTTGCCCGTCGAATGCCATGGCATACGCCAATCGGCCGCGCCCTGCTCGATGGCTTCAACGATCTGATTCGTAACTCGGGTATAAACGTCTGCTAGTTCGGTGTTCATGTTGTTCTCCGGAATTGAAATGGGTTTTGTGGGCTCGCTCACGAAACCCTGACTCGCCGGCGAGGCGCGGGGGTAGCAAGAGCAAGGGTTGCGGAACCTGCTTGCAGGTTTTTTTGGGGGACCGCTTGCGGGGGAGCCAAAACCGGTAGGGCCGCGCCCTTGCCGCGCGAGCGGGCGGAGCCCCTTAGACCGGAGGGGAAGTTCGGAGGGAAAGGCCGACTAGAAGAACGCCGGGGTGGAGTTGCGGAGGGGTTCCCTCCGCAGGGATGGGGAGCGGGAGCCCCTGGCGGCGGACGCCGGGGAAGGACCGTTTCGGCCCTTCCCCGTCATCAAGAGATTACGAATTGCGAAGATCACAAGGCTCCAAGCAGCGGCGACGATTAGTATCGAATCCGAGAAATGAGATACCGTGAACAGTAAGAAAACGCTCACATGCCAACACAAAGACTAACCAACGAAATCATCACTGCCGCCATCGAGGGATTTGAGGCCCAGAAGCAACGGATCGACGAGCAAATCGCCGGACTTCGAAGCATCCTGACTGGTGGCGTCACTGAGACCGCCGCCACACCGGAAGGCACACCTCGCAAGCGCGGAAAGTTCTCCGATGCGACCAGACTCAGGATGAGGGAAGCTCAACAGCTGAGATGGGCCAGGATTAAGGGCACAAACGCGCCGTCAACAGCAGTCACGGTTCCCGCTAAAGCGAAACGACAAATGAGTGAGGCTGGGAGAAAGGCGATAGGTGAAGCGACCCGGAAACGTTGGGCGGCCGTGAAGGCGGCGAAGGAAAACGGAGCAGCCCCTGCAACGAAGAAAGCTAATCGCAAGAAGGCTATTGTCAAAAAGACCGCAAAGGTCACGTCAGCATAGGCAACGTAACAGATTGCCAAGGTTATGAAGGCAGCAGCAAATTGGACAGCGGCCGTGACTGGGGGATGCCAGCAATCAATCGAACTGGTACGGATGGCCAGATGCGTTGCGGTCCACAATCTGGCGAAAGGCGAACGAGCGTGAAAAGAGGCCGCCCCGGAGGGCGGCCTTTGGCGCAGCGGAGTGAGGGAGTGTTACCAGGGCGCGCCCTCCACCGCCTCGGTGGAGGCGGCTTCGTCCTGAGCGTCGGTGGTGCTGGCGTTCTTGCGCTTCAGCATCTCCAGGTTGTTGGCGCGTACGGCGTAGGTTTCGACCTTGCCGTTCTTGCCCGCAAAGGACTGGGTGTAGATCGGGCCGGACGCCGCAACCAGGTCGCCCTTCTCGATCGTCGCCGCGAACTTCTGCAAGCCGCCGTAAACCGCGACTTTGTGCCAGGT